>Ga0213833_1000139_pt1 | contig 126820 bp, 96 predicted proteins | sample SWATP21_FD_160575 | JGI IMG/M metagenome (GOLD analysis project Ga0213833, IMG submission 160575) | Coastal seawater microbial communities from Marineland, Florida, United States - SWA TP2 #1 | ecosystem: Environmental > Aquatic > Marine > Coastal | place: USA: Florida | collected 2016-08-14
TCAGACCAAGGGGGCCCCGACCGGCAAGGCGCCTCGGCGCCGCGCAGCGCGCCACAGGCGCGCGGAGTCAACTCGTCCCGCAAGCGGCGCTCCGCGCCGGGCGCAGGCGTCCCCGTAGGGGCGCCGAAGTCGTGGGTGGGCGGGGCCCCCGATTTGTCGAGGGTCGACAGATCCGCGACGCGAGCGCCGAAGGCGACCCGAAGGGCGGCCGCGTGCGGCCGTCACGTCGCGGATCTGGCGGGCGTCGACAAATCAGACCAAGGGGGCCCCGACCGGCAAGGCGCCTCGGCGCCGCGCAGCGCGCCACAGGCGCGCGGAGTCAACTCGTCCCGCAAGCGGCGCTCCGCGCCGCTCGCAGGCGTCCCCGTAGGGGCGCCGAAGTTGTAGGTGGTCGGGGCCCCCGAGGCGCCTCGGCGCCGCGCAGCGCGCCACAGGCGCGCGGAGTCCAAGGGGACCTACTCGATCGGCACGTTCCCGGGCTGGCGCACCGTCTCGGCGCCCACGTCGACCGCGTCGTCGCCGGCGCTGATCTGGGGCGTCACGTCGATGGAGTCGTCTTTCTGGGCGTCCTTGAACTGACGGATGCTCTTGCCGAGCGCCTTGCCGACCTCGGGCAGCTTGCCGACGCCGAAGAAGATCATGACCAGGACCAGCAGGAGCACGAGCTCCATGGGACCCGGGGCACCGATCAACATCATCGTGGGCATCCTGACCTCCTGGAGGCGGCCACCGGCGCCAGCCGGTCCCTCCGTCGCGCACAGTCTAGGCACGAACCGCCTCGTAGCAACCGAGGGCCCCTGCCGAGGCGCGCCAATCTCGCCACCGTCACGACCCGCGCAGCAGCAGACCCGGCCGCGCCGCCTCGATGCGGTGGTACACGCCGTCGCGGACGATGCCCGTGCACTGGGACGCTCCGATGCGGTACAGCAGCTCCCGCGGGTCGCGGCAACGGAAGAGGGCGATGTCGGCCCGCATCCCCGGGGCCAGTCGCCCCCGCTCCCGCTCCAGCCCCAGCGCCCGCGCCGCGTGCGTCGTCACCGCCAGGATCGCCTCGTCGAGGGTCATCCCCCCTTGGAGCACCTGGAGCTGGGCCATGAGCATCAGGTTGTCCGTGGGGGACGTCCCGGGGTTGTGGTCGGTCGCGACCGCCATCGGGATCCGGTACGCGCGCAGGCGGTCGCACTGCGCCGGTTCGTCCCGCAGGACGAGCGCCGCCCCCGGCAGCAACACCGCGACCGTCCCGGCGCGCGCCATCGCCCGCAGCCCGGCCTCGCTCACCTGCTCGAGGTGCTCGGCGCTCACCGCTCCGAGCTCTCCCGCCAGCTCCGCCGCCCCGGTGCACGTGATCTGCTCGGCGTGCACCTTGAGCCCGAACCCGAGCTCCCGGGCCTTCTCCAGCACCCGGCGCCCCTCGTCCAGCGTGAACGCGCCCTCGTCGATGAACACGTCGCAGAACTTCGCGAGGCCCTTCGTGGCCACCGCCGGCAGCATCTCCCGGACCACCTCGTCCACGTACTTCGCTCGGGCGTCCGCGCTCGCCCGCGCCGACGCAGGGAACGTGTGGGCCCCGAGGAACGTGGGCACCAGATCCGGCAGGCACTGACGCTTCGCCAGCTTCACCACCTCGAGCAGCCGCACCTCCTCGTCAACGGAGAGCCCGTAGCCGCTCTTCACCTCGATCGTCGTGACCCCGTGGGCCGCCGCCGCATCCGCCCGCGCCGTCGTCAGCGCCAGCAGCTGCTCCGTCGACGCCGCGCGCGTCGCCCGGACCGTGCTCAGGATCCCGCCGCCCCGCTCTGCCTGGGCGGCGTACGACTCCCCCTCCAGCCGCCCCTCGAAGTCGTCGAGGCGCTCGCCCGCGTGGACGAGGTGGGTGTGGCAGTCGATGAGGCCCGGCGTGACGACGCATCCGTCGAGGTCGAGCGTCAGCGGCTCGTCGCCGTGGAGCCGCGGCAGCTCCGCCTCCGGCCCCACGTACTCGATGCGGTCACCGATGCACAGCACCGCGGCGTCGCGCACGAGCCCGAGCGGGCCATCGCCCAGCTCGGGATCGCACGTCACGAGGGCTCCCACGTTCCGCAGGAGCAGGCTGTTGGAGAAGCGGGTCAGAGCCTACTCGGCTTCGCTGTTGTCCTTGCCCGAGACGCAGTCCGCGTCGTCGGCGTCGACGTCACCGTCGCCGTCGTCATCCACGTTGTTGTTGCAGGCGAGGTCGCTGTACTGGAGCGTGCCTGCCACCACGGTCTCGTTCTCGGCGCCCGCACGGCAGACCGGGTCGTCGGCGTCGATCCAGCCGTCACCGTCGTTGTCGTTGCCGTCGTTGCAGGTGCCGCCCTGGATGTTCCCGCCCTCGGGGTGGTTCAGGCTGATGCAGTCCGGGTCCGCGCCGCCGCCGGGGAGGCTCGGATCCGGCCAGTCGATCCAGCCGTCGCCGTCGTTGTCGATGCGGTCCGAGCACTCGGCGGGCGGGTTCGCCTCACCGGAGCCGTCCCAGCCAAACGCGCAGTCCGGGTCGTCGGCGTTGACGAGGCCGTCGCCGTCGTTGTCCTGAAGCTCCGCCCCACCGGGGGTGCTGTCCGAGCAGTCGAAGTCGATGGCGTCGATCCAGTCGTACGCGACCTCCCCGCGGTCGTTCAGCAGGAACGCGGCCGGGTCGCTGTTCCGGCCGGGGCGACACATGATGTCCTCCCAGTCGATCCAGCCGTCGCCGTTGTTGTCGATGCCGTCCGAGCAGGTGTCCGGGCCGTCGTCGGCCTCCTCGGACGGGTCGTTGCCGCTGATGCAGCCCGGGTCGTCGTTGTCGATGAGCCCGTCGAAGTCCGAGTCGATGCCGTCGTTGCAGTCGTAGGTGGCGTCGAAGCCGCCCTCGGTGCTGTCGTCGGCGGACTCACAGCCCGGGTCCGAGCCCGCGTCGGGGACGCCGTCGTTGTCCACGTCCTTGAAGTCCGTCCAGCCGTCGCCGTCGTTGTCCACGCCGTCGGAGCAGGCAGACCCCTCGTCCACGTCCGTGGGGTCGTAGACGCCGTTGCCGTCCAGGCAGTCCTCGTCCTCGGCGTCGATAAGGCCGTCCTCGTCGTTGTCCTCGCCGTCCTGGCACTGACCGGTCTCGTAGGGCTCGTCGTCGTCGTTGCGGGCGCAGTTCGTGTCCGCCGCGTCGATCTGACCGTCGCCGTCGTTGTCGATCCCGTCCTCGCAGGAGTTCTCCGTGTGGAAGTACCCGATGGAGATGACGTTCACGTCGAACATGGCGTTCGCGTCCTCGCTGCGGAAGCCGGCTCCGGCCGCGAGCTGGTCCGGCGTCGACAGGTTCCACCGAGCCAGGCGGTGGATCTCCAGGCTGGCGAAGCCGAGGTACTCGGTGCCGATCTGGTCCTCGGCATCGGGCCGGAAGGCATCGGCGATGCGCGGCAGCGTCGCGAGCGCCTCACGCGGGATGACGATGAAGTCGTCCCCGGGCCACGCGAACGCGGAGACCTTCCAGGGTCCACCGCCGAAGCCGCCGGGGCCCTCGATCTGCCGGATCGTCAGGGACAGCACGAAGTACGTGTCCGCCCAGGCGCCGCCGTCCGTCATCTCGTCGGCGGCGCTGACTCCGCCACCGGGCAGGGGCAAGCGCCAGTCGAAGATCGTGTTCGGCTCGTTGGGATCGAGCTCCGGGTCGAGGTTCACCCGCAGGGGGAAGCCCGCCGACGCGAACGCCCCGCCACCCGCGAACAGCATGCTCTCGATGTCGATCTCGGGGATCTCGATGTAGGGGTAGGTGTTGTAGTTGTCGAGCTGGGCCTGGACCTCACCCGCGTCGGCGTCCGGGTCGTTGATGACCCGCAGGTCGGCGCGCCCGTCCGGCGGGAAGCTGAACGGCGGGTCCGCGTCCGCGTCGTAGTTCTTCGGCGGGATGCGCTCGCCCTGGCTGAACCCGCCGGGGTACGAGACGTAGATGGGCTTGCCCATGGGCAGGCCGCCCTCACCGACCGGGAAGTCGAAGTTGTCGTAGCGGCCCTGGTCTTCGTCGAACGGCCAGCGCGCAGTCACGTTCGCCGGGAAGTCGACGTAGTTCGTCCCCTCCTCGATGTGGACCGTCGCGCGCTCCATCGTCACGCGAAGCCCCTGGAAGCCCTCGTCCTCCTGCCAGGGCCACTGGCCCTCCTCGTCCACCGTCTTGACGACCTCGACCTCGTAGTCGCCGGTGGGGAGCATGATCCCGACGTTGGACTCGCAGGTCGCGTCGTCGTTGCAGTCGAGGAACGCGAGGTACTCGGGGATGGCCGTCGGGTAGTTCTCCTCGAGGTGCTCGCGGGTCGGACGCTGCGGTGTCATCACCGTCAGGCCCGGATCCACGTGGATCCGCGTGCGGTCGAGGAACTCGTCGTCGCCCTCGTCCCCGGTGCAGCCGGCGTTGTCCGTCGTGAGGCACCACTGGCCGAACTGCTGCCCGAGGCGCAGGTAGCGGTCCTGGGGCGCGCCGCCGGGGCCGTCGATGACGAGCTTGAGCCAGACGGCGTCGTTGTTCGGCGTCTGGGTGGTGTGCGTCTGGACCGCGCCCGTGCCCGGGTCGATCTTCTTGCGCGCCTTGATCCGCACCGGGTTCAGCGGGTCGTTGTACTCGCGCCGATGGAAGAAGGTGATCGCGTCACCCGCCTCGAGGCGCCGGCCCTGCTCGGGGGTCTCATAGTTGAGCTGGGGGATCTGCGGCAGGAGCGGCAGGGGAGTCTCGTAGTCCGACGGCGCGCCGCCGTACACCATGTCCGGGTTCTGCCCCCAGAACATCGACGACCGCGGGCTCTGCTCGCTGAAGAAGTACCCGTACCCCGTCGCATCCGGCAGCGAGCCGAAGGGCTGGGCCTGGTAGAACATCGTGAAGCTGGCGAACTCGTTCTCGAACAGCGGCTCCATCCGCTTGACGTCTTCCGCCTCCTCGGGAATCTCGCCGTCGATGGTCAGGCGCCCGAGGTAGTAGTCGTAGCCGCCCTCCTTGAACGTCACGCCATCGATGAGGTTGCCGTCCTCGTCGAGCCCGCGGCACGCGACCCGCACGTCCACCTGCCCGCCGCGGATCGGTCCGACCGGCGTGAGCACGTCCACCGCGTCGTCGTTGGACGACCACACCGTGGCGTTGCGGTTCCCCACGACGACCCGGACCTCCTTCTCCACCAGCTCCTCGCGGGCGGTGGAGTCGGCGTCGTCCGCGTTGGGCGTGCCGTCACCGTCGGCGTCGGCGTCGGCGCAGGCGGAGAAGTCACCGTTCAGGCGCACGAGTCGCGGGTTGATGAGCGTCTCGAGCTCCTCCTCGGTCGGGTTGTCTTCGTCCGCGAGCAGCCCGATGGCCAGCGCACCGCCAACGTTCCCGTTCTCGAACTCGGGATCGATGTCCGTGACCTCGGGACCAGCCCCTTCCTCGAAGTACGGGGGCCCGCCCCCGCACCCGTCACCGCACCCGGCGAGGCCGAGAGCGAGGGTCAGAGAGGCAGCGAACCGAAGCGTGACGTTGGAGCGCATGTCACTCCTCCTCGTCGGCGGCGGGCGCTTCCCAGGCCAGACGGCCGAAGTGCACCTGCGAGGTGCGCACGCGCACCGGGTTGATGTCGTCCTGATTCCCGACGGGGTCGCGGACCATGGGGACGGTGATGTCCGCGTCGGACGTGCGCGCGACGACGACGACGGCGCCCACGGCGGCGCTGGCGTCCACCTGCGAGAGGAGCGCCTCGATCTCGTCGGCCGCGACCGTGTACTGGCCGGTGTCCTCAGCGGTGCAGATCAGCTCGCCGAGGGTGCCGTCTCCGTCGCGGCTCCCGCCCGTGGCGCGGCACATGCCGTCGCTGCCGCACTCAGCGGTCTTGAACGTGTGCCGGGCGCAGGTCGGGTCCGGGTCGAGCCAGTTCCCGTCGGCGTCGAAGCAGCCGCCTTCGTCGCAGCGGCCGTTGCCGTCCTGGTCGATGCCGTCGTGGCAGGTGTCCTCGGTGCTGGCGATCCCGTCGTCGTCGAAGAAGTCGCCGCCCTCGACGTTGCCCACGGTGGTGTCGGGCTCGAAGTCCTCGTCACACCAGCGCTTCTTGATGTCGTTGTACTCGATCTGCCAGGACAGGTCCTTGATGCCGTCGCCCGGCTCGAAGGGCTCGGCGGGCACGCAGCTCTGGCCGTCGTCGAGGGTGTCGCCCTCGGGATCGGAGCCGAGCAGCTTGAGGGAGATGGTCACGAGGGAACGATCGGGCTCGTTCTCCGCCGCGTCCCAGGTCACATTGATCACCCCATCGTTGAGGAGGGGGCTGGGAAGGCCCGCCGTCGTCGGGGCGTACCGCATCAGCTCGGCGTCCGCGCCGTCCTCCTGGTTGGAGATGAACACGTTCTGGAGCTCGTCCGCGGACCACACCATGGGGTCACCCGCGGGCTTGCCGACGCGCGGGTCCTCCTGCTCGGAGCTGAGCGGGATGGACGCGACCGGCGCACCTCCGGGGGGCAGGCCGCCGTCGAAGTGCAGCTCCATCTCGGAGCCGAACGTCCAGTTCCCCGGCAGGAAGTCGGTGCTCTGGCGGAAGTTGTCGAAGCCCGAGTACAGGAGGAACACGTTCGTCGTGTCGATCGGGTAGTCCTGCGGGTCCCGGGACAAGGTCAGGAGCGAGTCCTGGGTGAACGCCCCCGCCGAGTCGTCATCGTCCCCGTCGGCCGAGTCGACGCTGCGCAGGGTGATGCGCTCGCCGACATCGACGGTGCGGAAGCTGCCCAGCGGGCCGCGGGTGTTGATCTGCACGAAGCAGGCGTCCGGCACGTCCGGGCCCTTGGGGGAGATCAGCCCGTACTCGTCCGCGGCCGTGATGGCCGGGGAGAACAGGTAGCCGAACCCGAGCGTCGAGTCGAAGGGCTCCTCCTCGGGGTCCACGAAGGCGCCCGCGCTGCCGAAGAACCCGGTGATGCCGAGGTCCAGGGCGTGCCCGCGGAGGCGCGCGAGGGTGAAGTCGATGACCCCGCCCTTGGCCTCGGGGGCCGCGAAGATGTCGCCGGGGTCGAAGCCCACGCCGATGGGCTTGACGCCCGCCTCGCCCGTGTTGCGGGCGCAGCCAGCGGCGGCGAGCGACGCGAGGGTGAGGAGGACGAAGGAGCGGAACGTGAGGTGCTGCATGGTTCTCTCCCCTACCAGCCGGTGCCGATGCCGAGGTAGAAGCGCAGCCCGCTGGGCTCCGCCTCCGACGCCCGGTTGTCCAGCGTGGGGTCGGCGCCGTTCGTAAACACGTCGTCGCCGTTGACGTCGCCGCGGCCGGAGACGGGCATGAACCCGTACGCGATGCGGAAGAAGCTGTTCCACTGGCTGCGGTTGAAGAGGTTCGCGGCGAGACGGAGCTCGACGCCCGCGTCGGCCAGGATGTAGTTGCCGTTCTCCGAGGCGAGCATGCCGGGGACCTCACGCACGACGCCGTCGCCGGGCTTGTCCACGCGTCCGCCGACCCGGGCATCCGGGTCGGTCAGCACGCGCTCGCCGAAGAGGTTGGTCGTCCCCTCGTCCTTGACCCGGTACGACCAGAAGTTGCCGACGGTGCCGAAGAACTGGAGGTAGATGGAGTCGATGTAGAGGATGCCCAGCTTCTTGTCGATGTCCTTCACCAGCGGGAAGCGGTACTGCAGGTTGAGCAGCGCCGCGGTCTCACCCGACAGGGAGAAGGGCTCGTAGCCGGCGAACACGGAGTTCGACGTCAGCGGGTTCGTCCGGTTCAGGCCGCCCGAGCCGCCGCCCCGGATCTCGTCCGCGAAGGGGACGTTCCGGTCGATGGCGCTGGCCTGGAGCTCGACCTGCAGGGTGTGGCCCGCGTTCTCCCCCACCCGGTTCTTGACCGGGAGGGCGAGGTACTCGGTCCAGGTGAGGTCGAACCGGTTGTAGAAGTAGCTGTTGAACACCTGCCCGTCGTCGACATCGACGCCGGCGGAGTTCTGGTTCAGCGGAATGGTGAAGTTCGGCTGCCACTGGAAGGTCAGGCCGCGCCCGCCCCGCGGGTTGATGCGGATGCGGTCCCAGATGAGGTTGCGCGCCAGACCCTGGCTGAACAGCCGGATGGTCACGTCCTGCATGCCGCGGTAGCGGATGGGCTGGATGCGCTTGCCGTCGTCCACGCCCTGGATCGCCAGAGCGAACTGGAACGTGCTGAAGCTCACGTCGAAAAGCCGCGAGAAGGGCAGGTTCACGCTGCCGCCGCCGCCGAAGATGTAGTAGGCGAGCTTCTGGTCGGCCAGGAACTGGTCGTCCGTGGTGAGGGCGTTCTGGTCCTCGTCGAGCAGGAAGCCGAAGTCGGTCTTGATCATGCGGAACAGACCGACGAGGTTGAACGTCGCGAAGCCGGCGGTGTTGCCGTAGCCGATCTGGACAACCACGTCCTCACCGGCCTGGGCGTAGGCCCACACGCTGTTCGTGTCGAGGCTGTCCGAGGTGGCGAAGTAGACCGCGAGGTCGACGCCGAGGTGGGACAGGGAGACGTTGCCCACGTTGATGATCGGGATGAGCATCGGGTTGCGGACCCAGCCGCCGTGGAACTTCACGTCCTGGGTGACCGCCGTGTAGTCCGGGTAGGTCTCCTGGGGGACCTCGAGGGGGAACTTGGCCGCGTCGATGACCAGCGACGTGTCGTCCACCACCTTGTTGTGGAACTGCCCACAGGAGAGGCCGTGGGGCTCCCAGCCGTAGGGGCTGTAGTGCTCGTAGAGCAGGTTGCCGGCCGGGGTGAAGTTGGGCCAGAAGGCCCCGGACACCACGTTCGTCACCTGGACGAGGTAGGCGTTCTCGAGGCGCGCGGCCTCCTCCGTGCAGCTCGGGCCGGCGGGGACGGCCGCCTGCGCGGTGCCGTCGGCGCCGTTGCCGTCGTCGGAGCCCTCGGCCCCGTCGGTGCCGTCGGCGCCCTCGCCGCCGTCGACGGTGCCCTCGACGACCTCGGTGACCTCCTCCTGCTCGACGATGAGGAACTCGACGCGCCGGTTCTTGGCGAACGCCTCCTCCGTCTCCTCGTCGACCAGGGGCACGCCCATGCCGTAGCCCTTCGCCTCGAGGCGTTCCTCGGCCACGCCCTCGCCCACCAGGAAGCGGACGACGGACTGGGCACGCCGGTCTGAGAGCTCGAGGTTGTACTCCTCGTCGCCCTGGGAGTCGGTGTGGCCGCCGATCTCGATCTTCGTGATCTGCGGGTTGTCCACGACCACGCGGGCGATGGCCCGGACCAGCTCGTGCGACTCGGGCTTGATGACGTCGCTGTCGAGCTCGAAGAAGATCTTCTCGTCGATCTCGATCTTGTCCTTCGTGACGCGGATCGGCACCGCGTCGGGGCACCCGTCGCTGTCGCGGTAGAGGTTGCGCGTCTCCGGCTCATCGGGGCAGGCGTCGTCCGTGTCGACGATGCCGTCCAGATCCGAGTCGTACCGGCCCGGCTCGATGCGGGGGTTCAGGCGGAAGACGTTGTAGATCCCGTCCACCCGGTCCGAGGTGAAGTAGATGTTGCCGTCGTGGCCCCAGTGGGGGTCCCGGTCCTCGAACCGGTCACCCGTCAGGGGCTTGCCGCCGGAGCCGTCCGCCTGGAAGACGTAGAGGTCTTGCTGGTTCCACCGGAAGAGCCCGGCCACGAGCTGAGTGCCGTCGGGGGACCAGTCGAGCGCCTCGATCCGCGTGCCGTCCGTGAAGCTCGTGATGGCGCCACCTTCACCGGTGGTCGCGTCCACCACCCACAGGTTCTGGGTGCCGTCGTTGTACTTGACGTAGGCGATGCGGCCGCCATCGGGAGACCACGCCGGGTCGCTGACGCGCACGTGGCGCCCCGGCAGCTCGGTCACGTACGGCTCGATGCGGTGGATGTACTCGGCGCTGACCCAGTCCAGCCAGTGACGGCGCTTGTACTTCTTGTTCTTCTCGTCCTTGTGGACGGTGTCGGGGACCTTGTAGCCCCGCTTCCACATCTCGAAGTGCTCGTCGTCCTCGGCCATCGGGTCGTGGCCCTCGAAGTGCTCGAGCATGAGCTCGCGGCCCTTCGCCTCCATCGCCGACAGGTCGGCCACACAGAGGGTGTGCCAGTCGTAGCCGTCCATGTCCCAGGACTTGGGCGCCATCCCGGGGAACTTGAGGGCCGCCTTCGTGTTGAGCCGGTCCTCGGTGCACGGGTAGACGACCTTGTTGCCGTCGGGCGAGAAGTCGAACTGGCCGTCGCCCGTGCCACGCAGGGTCAGGCTCTTGTTCTTCCGTGAGAGCAGCTTGCTCCCGAGCTCGTCCCCGTCGAGGTACTTGGCCGTCGGGTTCAGGGCCGGGTAGTCCTCCTCAGCGGAGAACTGGATGTTCACGGCGCCGCCGATGAGCTCGTAGTGGCCCCACTTGCTGCCGTCCGGCGCGAAGCGGGCGGCGTTGTTGTAGAACTGGCCGTCGCCGCGCTCCCGGTCCCGACGCCACTTGTACTTGTTGCCGCCCTTGAGCGACTTGAGCCACGCCTCGTGCTCGACGTGGCCAGGCTCCTCACTGCCCCAGTACTTGCGGGTGAGCCACATGGGGCTCCCCTCGGCGGGGTCCTCGTTCACCTTGTCGGCGACCTTCTGGTACTTCTCCTTGGCCCAGGCCTGCCAGTCCTCGTAGAGCTCGTCCGCGCTGACGTTCAGGACGTCCTCGATGACGCCGAGCCAGTTCGGGCTCCAGCCCTGCTCGGCGCGCTTGAGCGCGAAGGACTGGTAGACGCCCTCACCGAAGCGCTCCTCGAGGTACAGGGCGAAGCTGTAGCCGGAGAGGTAGTGCCGGTTGCCGTCGAAGCCGCCGTGGGACCCGTAGTAGTCCTGCATGTCCCCGAAGTTCAGGGCGGTGCCCTCGAGGATGTCCATGCGCATGCGCATGTCGCGGTTGGCGGTCCAGTTGTTGATGCCCGCGACATCCGTGTAGTACTCGGCGCCACCCTCGACCCAGAACCACGGGTCGCCCGTGCCGGCGAAGACGCTCGCGTTCGCCACGGTGTTGATGCGGCCGTCACGCCAGCGCGTACCGATGACCGAGCCGAAGCTCTCCTCGGCCAGGGGCTGGTCCGCCTTGAGCGAAACCACGTGGCCGAACTCGTGATACATCACGTTCCGCAGCCAATCGTGGTGCCCGCGAAGGCGCCACAGGTTGTCGCTGTGGCGACCGGAGACGACGATCCAGTCGAAGTTCGGGACGGTGTAGCCCGTGAGGCTGTCCGTCTGGTCGAGCATCACGATGTTGACGGTCTCGTCCAGGTAGTAGTTGAACTGCCCGCAGACCAGCGGATACATCTCCTCGGCGATGTAGGCGGTCTTGCGCGCCGTGAACTCCGCGTCGATGGGGTGGGTGCTCTTCTCCGGGTTCTTCGTCACCGGGTAGAAGACGTTGAAGTGCTCGGTCTTGATGACCTTCCACTTCACGTCCGGGTAGTTCCGGAAGAAGGCGAGGCGCGCCTCAGCCTCCCGCGGCATCGCCACCAGGGCGAAGGAGAGCGCGAGGAGCGCGAGGAGCGTGCGTCGCAGGGCCGTGGTCATGGCATTGCTCCGGTGGTCGAGGGGCGTGACGTTCATCCGCATGGCTCAGAACCGGTACGAGAGGGTGCCGCCGGCGGTCCAGCCACGAGTCGGGCTGATCTCCTCCAGGGGCCACAGGAAGGCGCGGCGGCCGCCGAGCGTGTACTCGAAGTACGCGTCGAGGCCGAAGTGGGTGTCGATGTCGACGATGAGGGTGCCGCGCAGGTCCATCCAGAAGCCGTTGCTCTCGGGGATGACGAGGCACTCCTTGCACGCGGGGAACGCCGAGACCGTGCTGCCCCAGCGGGACGGCGTGCGGTAGTCGAGCATCCAGTCGGCCCGGACCGCGAGGTGCTGGAACGGCTGGACCGTGAAGCCCACGTCGAGGTGGACGACGTCACCCGGGTCGAGGTGCTGGTTGAACTGGTTCTCCTCGTCCTCGATGAGGTACATGACCGTCTGGGTGGGGTTCCAGGTGAAGCCGAGCCCGGCCTCCACGGCGAGGATGGCGATCTGCTGCTTGAACCGGACGCTCAGGTCCCAGCCCCAGGTGCCGGTGCCCGTGATGATGGTGGCCACGTTGTTCGGGCCACCGATGTACGAGCCGGGCGACTCGGAGCCGGTGGGGAACCGCATGTCGAGCTGACCGATGAGGGAGTTGCTGAACTTCCCGTCCTCGCTCCGGGAGCGCAGGAACTGGAAGCGGACCCCGCCGTGCAGGTCGCCGATGCCGACCGAGCGGATGGCCTGGCGGTTGCCGTCCTCGTCGATCATCCGGTCGTTCACGACGGACGCGATGACCACCGGGACGGTGACGTACAGGTCGCTGTTCTTCGAGAAGCCCCAGGTGAGGCCGAACGTGGGCCGGGCGTAGTCCCAGCTCGCGTTGTTCTTCTCCTTCTCGAAGTGGGTGTCCTCGGTGAAGCCGACGTTGAACACGCCGCCATCGTTCAGGAAGTGGCTGCGGCTCTGCTTCCAGGAGAAGCCGAAGTCGAACACCATCCGCGACTTGCCCGCGACGAGCGAGCGCTCCACGTCCGCGATCGGCACGTCTTCCTGGATGGTGTGGGGCTGGAGCCACGAGGCCGACGCCGAGCCGGCCGTGAGCGCAAGCGCGAGCGCTGCGAGGCCAGTGACGGACCGAAGACTGTGATTCATCTCGGCAGTGCCTTTCCCATGCCGCCGCGGGGGTACCAATCCGCTGCGGGGCGCCGAAGACCGGGATCTCTGGCGCGGAGTGCGGCGGAAAGGACCACGTCGGCGCCTCCCATGTCAAGGGCGCCACGCGGAGCCCGGCTCCCGTCGCGAGTGTGTTTGTACGCCGACGTCCGCCGTCGGTGGGTCAAGGGGCGGTCAAGCCGTGTCAATCCGGTCAACTCGGGGTCAGAGGTCGCGATCGTTCGACTCGGAGGCGGCTTCGTGACTCCTGGTCTCGGGCTGCTCTGTGCGCTTGCTCCGGCGGGGGGCCTCTGGTAGACGGCGGCCCGTGTTCGGTGGCAACCCAATCCGTCCGTCTTCGTTCCTCGCGCGCGCGTACGTGTGTGTACTCGTAGCCGGGGCGGCGCTCCTCGGATCCTCCTGCATCGGCGGCTACGTCCCGCCGGACCTGACGGGGGTGGACGTGCGGCTCACGCTGCTCCACACCTCGGACATCCACAGCCGCGTCTTCCCCTACGACATGGTCCCCCAGTTCACGGACGAGAACCTCGGCCTCCTGGAGGAGAACGGGCCGTTCGGGGGCGCCGCGCGCATGTCGACCGTGCTCAAGCGGGAGCGCGCGCGGAGCAAGCGGGTCCTGCACCTCGACAGCGGCGACGTCTTCCAGGGCGCGCCGATCTTCAACGTCTTCGAGGGCGAGGTCGAGATGCTCATGCACAACATGATGGGCACCGACGCGGTCGTCGCAGGCAACCACGAGTTCGACGAGGGCGCCTCGAACTACGCGGAGATGCTCTCCGGCTTCTCCTCGTTCCGGACCCTCGCCGCGAACTACGACTTCGCCTCGGCGGACGATCCCTGGAACAACCAGCTCGACTCGCTCATCGAGGCCACCGCCATCTTCGACCTCGACGGCCTGACGATCGGCGTCGTGGGGATGGGCAACCTGAGCTCCATCACCTCGATCTTCGAGGCGGACAACGGGCTCGACGTCCGCCCCCTCGAGACGATGAGCACGGTGATGCACTACACCGCGATGCTCAAGCCGCAGGTGGACGTGGTCATCGTGCTGACCCACCTGAGCCTCGAGGACGACGAGGAGATCGCCCGGATGGACCCCAACGTGGACATCGTCCTCGGCGGGCACCTCCACGTGGCGCTCGACCCGGTGAAGGTCATCCCCAGCGAGGTCGTGCCGGGCAAGGACGTCGTGGTCTGCCACGCCGGCGCCTTCGCCAAGTACGTCCAGCGCCTCGATGTGGTCGTGCGGGACGGCAAGGTCATCGCGCACGAGAACGAGCTGTTCCCCATCGACGCCCGCATCACGCCCGATCCGGCCATCCTCGACCGCTTCGAGGACTACGAGCGCACCCTCGCGGACGAAATCGACCTGAACCGGACGGTCGCCACGACCACCGAGCGCCTGCGGCGCTTCGGCAACAACGGCGGTGACTCCCCGCTGGGCAACCTCGTGGCCGAGGCGATGCAGTACCGGGCCGGGATCGAGACCGACTTCGCCCTCACCAACTCCCTGGGCATCCGCACGGACATCCAGGGGCCCGGCTCGGGGCAGACGGAGCACATCATCACCGTCGAGGAGCTCTACAACGTGCTCCCCTTCGACAACAGCATCACCACGATGTTCCTCTCCGGGTCCGAGGTGCAGGAGCTGTTCGACTACGTCTCCGCCCGGTCGTCCGAGCGCGGGTGCGGCAGCCAGGCGCAGATCGCGTCGGCCCGCTTCGTAATGGACTGCTCCAACGAGGTCGCCATCGACGCGACGGTCGGCGGGTCCTGGGCCGACTGCGTCACGGACGACGACTGCGAGGACCCGTCGGAGATCTGCTCCGCACTCAAGTGCGGCCGCGCGATCGACCCCTCCGAGTCCTACGAGCTCGCCACCAACAACTACATCGCCGGCGGCGGCTCGGGCTTCCGGGTCCTCGAGAACAACACCACCCAGCAGGACTCGGGCATCTCCATGCGCGACGCCGTCGAGTTCTACATGCTCCAGATCTCCGACAACGGCACCGTCCCCATCAACGAGATCTACGTGTCCGGCGACGGCCGTATCTCCCCGAGGCTCTGAGATGGATCGCCTCGCCCTGCTCTTGCTGCTCGTCCCCCTCGCGGGGTGCTGGGTCCAGGCCGAAGAGCCGGACCGCTCCGGCCCCCTCACCTTCGAGGTGACCATCACCGACGGCCCTGGTGGCGAGCGCGCCGAGGACGCCCTCGAGTTCTCCACCGAGGAGGTGGAGGTGGGCATCGCCGTGCGGGCCATCGGCTACGACCGCGAGCTGATGACGGACTACACGGCGACGGTCGCGCTCAAGGCCACCCCCGCCCAGCTCCTGTCGACCCCCTTCCTCCTCGTGGAGAACGGCGTCGGAGCGACCACGGTGACGCTGACCCGCGGCTTCGGAAGCGTCCGGGTGTGGGCCACGGACGAGGGCACGGAGGAGACTCCGGGCTCGTACGCCACGGGCGTCACCCCGGCCATCCACTTCCACTACCCCACCATCGCGCAGGTCCAGGCGAGCGACTCCACCGTCGAGTCCCCCATGGAGCACACCTACGCCCACATCCGGGGCTGGGAGGCGGAGGGGGACGATCCGCGGGACATGCGCGTCACGGCCGTCACCAACGACGGGTTCTACGTGACCGACCTGTCCGAGCCCTACGGCTCCTACAACTCCATGTTCGCGTTCACGTTCTCCCGCCCGGACGGGGTGGAGAAGGGGATGCGCCTCAACCGGCTGTCCGGGATCGTGGAGGAGTACCTCGGCTTCACCGAGCTGGGCTTCCCCGACTGGGAGCTCGATCACGAGTTCCCGCTGGACGTGCCCGAGCCGCCGCTCCTCCCGGTCCACGACGTCTGCAACTCCGACGAGATGGAGAAGTGGGAGTCGACCGTGGTCACGCTGGGGCCGCTGAAGTCCGACTTCCGTGGGGGCGGCGAGTGCGCCGACTACCTCGAGTTCGGCCAGTGGCCGGCGCTCCTGACGGACCGGAACGGCAACGCGATCCAGTGCGGCGGCAGCGACGCCCGCATGACCATCGTGAACATCAACACGGTGCCGAGCTTTGCGTTCCCCGAGTGCGAGAACTTCAGCCCGCCGGCCGTCAAGACGCTGCCCTCGCTCACCGGCATCCTGCGCCACAACCGCTACGCCAGCCCCGCCTGGATCCTGGACGTCCGCGACTGCCGCGACTTCCCGGAGAGCGCACGCCCCGCCGACTGCGTCCAGCAGCTCGCCAACCCTCTCTCCGGTCCACGCCAAGCACCTCAGTGGGCGTACCGGGACATCCCCGCCTGTGAAGGCCACCTGACCCACCGCTGAGCCCACACGGCTCGAGGAACCCACGATGAACTCCACGCGAATGCTCTGCCTCCTCCTGGGGCTGTCCCTGCTCCCCGGACTCGCCTGCAACTTCGGCCCCAGCGGCAACGGCAACGGCGGCGATGACGACGACGCGGTCGGTGACGACGACGACTCGGTCGGCGGCGACCCGGTGGTCGTGACCATCGCCGACATCCACAACGGCGACGTGGCCGACGGCACCTTCATCACCATCGAGGGCTCGGTGGTGACGACCCCGATGCGCTTCGACGAGGACGACAACGAGGGCGACTTCTGGATCGCGCACCCGGACGGTGGCCCGAACAGCGGCCTCTTCGTCTACACGTTCTACGACGTGGTCGACGCCCTGGACGAGGCCGACGAGGCCCAGCCCGGCGACGTGATCGACATCACCGGCACCTACGTCGAGGCCTTCGACTACGGCCTCCCGGAGATCCGCCTGACCAACGCCGACAACGTGGACGTGGTCGGCACGACGTCCCTGCCCGAGCCGCACCTCGTGGACGCCGAGGACATCTCCGGCGGCTTCGCGGACCGGTCGCTCTGGGGCGCGGTGGTCGCGGTCGAGAACATCGAGGTCGAGGAGGCCCCGAGCTTCGACAACTTCAACGAGTGGCTGGGCGACGGCGTGATCGTCGTCGACGACTTCTACTACGCCGACGTCGAGGTCGGGTACACGGTCGAGCGCCTGTCCGGCGTGCTGCACCCCAACTTCGGCGACGCCTCCGTCTTCCCCCGCTGGCACGACGACGTGGAGTTCACCTACCCCGGCTGCGACGCCGGCTGGACGAGCGACACCATCCAGGGCGCGCGCTGCCGCACCGTGGACGAGGAGACCGAGGTCACCATCAACAACGTGGTCGTGACCTCCCCCGAGCCCTTCTTCGGCGACGCGTTCTGGGTCCAGGACCTCGACGCGACGGGCAACTTCGCCGGCATCCAGGTCTTCGCCATCTTCGACGACCTCGCCATCCCCGCCATCGGCACCGAGCTGAACATCACCGCCGAGGTGGAGAACTTCCGCGGCGCCAGCGAGCTCATCCTCTTCAGCTCCGACGACCTCGTGGAGATGGGCAACGACCGCAGCGGCGACATCGTCCCGCTCGAGATCACGGACCCCTGCACCATCGGCGAGGAGCACGAGGGCATGCTGGTGAGCATCCCCTCGGTGACCGTCGGCGAGCTCGACTTCAACTTCTTCCCCGTCGACGGCTGCAACACCATCGGCATCTCGAGCCTCTTCTGGGAGGACGTGACGGCCTTCGAGTCCGACACGGGCGGCGCGGGCGTCGTCACCAACCTCGTGGGCATCGTGAGCGAGCGCTACGAGGAGATGTCGATCAACCCCCGCGACGTGAACGACTGGGACTCCTGGGGCGCTGGCGCCACCTCCGACTGGTAGTCCGCCCCCCCTCCCCTCCTCGATGATCGGGGCCTCTCCGGGCCCCGCCGTGCTCTCCCTCGGCCTGGAGCCGCCATGCACCTGCTGCGCCTGCTGTTCGTCCTGCTGTTGATCGCGCCTGCCTCCGTCCTCGCTCAGGACGACGACGGGGATGACCCGACCGAGGAGGAAGCTCCGAAGAAGACCAAGGGCAAGAAGGGCAAGGATGAGCCCGCGGAGGAGGAGACTCCGAAGCGGGTGAAGGGCAAGGGGAAGGCTGCCTCCGAGGAGCCCGCGGACGACGGGGGCGTGGCCGACGAGCCGGCCGCCGAGGAGCCCGCGGACGAAGAACCCGCGGACGAGGATGACGAGGCCGAGACCGACGGCGACGTGCAGCGTGGTGTCTCCGGCGCGACCATCCCCGCGACGCCGCCGCCAGCCGAGGGCAAGGAGCCGCTGCCGCCCAACGCGATGCAGGAGTACATGGCGCGCGAGGACGCGCCGAAGCCGCGCATCTCCGACTTCATCGCCACGCGCCTCACGTTCTACATCGGCGACGACAACCTGCTCGCGGGCAACGCCGACCGCTCCCCGGCCCTCGGCATGACGAACGCGTACCCCGAGCTCTTCTTCGAGGGGCTCAACGCGGAGAAGGTCAAGGCGGTCACCGAGACCCACTTCGTCCTGTACGCGAAGGCCCCCGGCTTCCTGCCCTTCGTGGACACCGAGGGCGCGTTCGTGGGCGAGTTCGAGTTCGCCCGCGACCCGGACGACGCCCGCCCGAACGTCATCTTCCGTGACGATGGTTCCTGGCTCGCCGCCACCTTCTGGTTCGGCGAGAAGGGCAACAGCGGCAACCTCAAGCTCGTCGCATGGCCGTTCTCCGCCGACCGCTTCCGCCTCGGCTGGACGTACGACCTGACGTGGGCCGGCGACCGCCTCTGGACCCGCAACCGCGCCCCGGTCCCCGGCGGCAAGATCGCCCTCGACCTCAAGGTCTTCGAAGCCTTCGTCGGCGCCAAGTCCCTCATCCGGCAGCGCGCGGACAACAACGAGGTGGAGAACTACTGGGGTGTCCTCGGCGGCCTCGGCCCGCGCATCCCCATCACCGACGACATCAAGCTCCAGTACGACGTCGCCGGCGGCTACTTCACCCGCGGGACGTTCCAGCAGGACCCCCACCGCTCGCAGCCGGTGGTCGCGTTCGGCGCGTCCCAGCGCCTGCTCTTCGCCATCAACGAGCCGTGGATGGGCCGCACGCCCGACACCCGCCTGATGTTCAACGACCTGGACGAGCCGGTGATGCCCTGGCAGAAGCTCCGCGCCCTGACCTGGGTCCCCGACTACCGCACCCGCTTCGGCCTCGGCATCACCCTCGAGGTGAACACCATCGGCCAGACCCTGATCGACGCCGACAATCCCTCGGCCCGCGTCTTCGACGACGCCATCGCTGCCGCCTTCCGCGGCCGCGTCCGCTTCATGCGGAACATGCGCGTCGGCCTCGACGTCGTGTACCGGGACGTCTCGTTCCTCGTCCTCAACGTCCCCGGCCTGACTCCGTACGTGAGCTTCGCCAGCGAGACCGAGCAGGCGTCCCAGGTCTTCGGGGCCATCTGGTGGGACTGGTTCATCGACAAGCTCAAGATCCGCCCCGGCGTGACGGTGGCGCTGATGCAGCCCGCCAGCTTCAAGGCCCGCGCCGACGCCTCGGGTAGCCGTCAGGTCCAGGTCATCCGCGAGGCGAACGACTACGAGATCCTCCCCGCAGGGACGGACCCGTTCTCGCTGATCGCGGTGAAGGCCTCGCTCCGCTGGCACCTGAGCCCCATCCTCGCCCTCGTGGGCGAGGTCGCCTACGTCCAGGACTTCAACAACACCCGCGTGGTCACCGACCCCAACACCGGCGTGGGCGTGCGCGAGCTGGACCAGGCCCGGGCCCGCCAGCTCGGCTTGAACTTCTTCATGCAGGCCGCATTCTGAGGACCGCACCCGGAACTCACGCCTCGAAGTGAACGACTTTCACTGGTGGATGGGGCTCGCCCCCCTCCTCGGATTCCTGCTCGACGCCCTGCTCGGCGGGACGCGCCTCGATGACGTGATCGCGGGACAGGTCCAGCGCCTCGCTCAGCGCGCCCAGTTCATCGTCCAGCGCGCCTTCGGTGGCGCCACCCCGACCGCCGGCTACGCGCTGACGGTGTGGGTGGCAGGCGCAGCCGTGGGCCTCGCATGGGCCGCGGCGGTGCTCGGCTACGTGCTCCAGCAAGAGTACGGGGTCTTCTTCGTCCGCTCGGCGCTGTTCCTGCTGCTGTTCAACGCACGGCGCCAGACCGCGCGGAGCATCGAGGCCCTGATCACGATCTCGTCGGGGGACCACGAGGGGGCGCGCCTCGCCATCCGCCGGCTGGGCCGCGCCACCGACGCCGACGACGCGGATGCTCTGCAAGGCAGCCTGGTGCAGGCCATGGGGGTCTCGACCCTCGCCGCGGTCCTCATCCCGGCGTTCTGGGGCCTCATCGGCGGCTCCACCCTGGCCGCGGGAGCCCTCGCAGTGCACGTGCTCGCCGGGATGCGCCCCCTGGGGCCTCAGGGCCAGAGCGGCCAGTGGGAGGCCATCGAGCGGATCGATCGGTGGGTGAGCCTGCCGGCCGCCTGGGTTGGCGCCCTCGTCTATCCCGGCCTGCTGCCGGTCGTCGGGGGACGGCGCACGCCGGCGATCGCCGGGTTCATCCGCGCACCGCAGCTCGCCCCGAAGGAGCGGCTCGCGACCGCCCTCGAGCGGGGGTTCGCACTCGACACCCGCGAGGACGACGGCGCGGTCGTCGCGACGGCCTCGCACGTGCAGCGGGCGGTGCAGGGGCTCTTCGTGGGTGGGTTCGCGTGCGTGAGCGTCGTTGCGGCCCTCAGCGCGCTGCTGCACCACCTGATGTAGCGCCGAGCAGGGCGTCCCCGCGCGGTCAGGGCCCAGCAGGGTCGGCGCAGCAGCGCCACCCATCGTCGCTCGACGTCGGCCCCGTCCGCGGGTGGCCGTGGCGCGCCTGACACCCGAAGCCGTAGAGCCCTGGCCACATCGTGCCGCCGAGCACTCCCCGGAAGTCCGCATCGAGGGAGGCGGGGTCGAACTGCTCGCCCTCGTCCGACGCCTGCACCTCGGCCGGGTCCGGCGGCGGCACCGCATCCTCCACCCACTCCGAGACGCTGCCCTCCAGGTCGTGCACGCCGTACACGGACACGCAGGTGGTGACCTGCCCCGCGGGGCGCACCTTGTCGTACAGGCCCTCCACCCCGACGTCCGCGTGGCACACGCCGGGGACCCGGCGATCGCCGTAGGGGAGCAGCCAGCCGAGGGGCCCGCCGCAGGCCTTCGTCCACTCATCCTCGGTGCAGAGCCGCTTGCCAGACTCCTCGCAGGCAGCCCGGGCCTCGACCCAGGTGAGCCCCGCCCGCGGACGAGAGCCTTCGCCGGGGGCCTCGAAGCGATCGATGCAGTAGGCGCTGGTGGAGCGCACGCCCCGGGCGCGGGGGGTCCGGGGGATGTCGGGGACGAAGTCCGGGAGCTCGAGGCGCTCCGGGGAGGCGCCGGCGAGGAAGTCACCGGCGGGGACCCAGGCCATGTCGGGGGGGCACCAGGCCGCGCTGCGGTCAGCCGCCCCCACGAACGGGTCGCCCCCGTCCGCGCCCAGGCTAAGGGCGACCGCGACGAGGCCGAGGACAGCGGCGATGGCTATGGATCGACGGGGCACCGTCCCCTATATTCCCGCGTCCTCGCCCGGGGCGCGAGCCCATCGCCCCGCGCCCGGCGAGCGAACGGCGTGACCCCTCATCCCGCGTCGCGCCCTGGAGCCTGCAGATGACCGAGCGTTCCGATCGCCCCCTCGTGGGACTTCGTCCCGTCACCGACGCCCTCCTCGCCGCCTGGGACGCCAGCGCCGACGGTCCGCACACGGCCCTCGTCGCCGGAGCCCCGGGGTCCGGCCGCGCCACGGCCGTCTCCGCGCTGCTCGACGCCCTGCGCGATCGGGAGGAGACCCCCGCGGTGGTGCGGTTCCACCTGCAGGACACGGACGACGGCATCCAGGCGCTGCTCAAGTCCTACGGCTCGATCGCGACCGCGATCAGCCGCAAGGAGCCCTTCAGCGAAGACCCCATGACCCTCCTCGACGGCGCGATCGAGAACGTCGCGGACGACAACGTCGCCCGCTGGCTCAGCGGGATGCAGGCCAACGCCCGGGAGCTGCGCAACGCCCGCGGCGGCAACGTCCAGATCCGCCTGCCGCCCGAGAACCCGTACGTGGGCGCGCTCTACGCCTTCGACGTGCTCGGCCCCCACGCCCGCTGGATCATCGACGTCCGCGGCTCGAACACGATCATCAGCCCCGCCTTCTGGACCTTCTTCGCGGCCCTCGTGGGTCGCGCGACCTCGCGCTCCTGGCGCGTCCTGTTCCTGGTCACCCCGGGCGAGGCGATCTACGGCGAGGGCGCCAAGGACGAGCTGCCCGGCCCCGGCTCCTTCCAGCGCGCGCTCTTCACCGACGCATCGACGGTGGAGACCATCCCCCTGACCGAGGCCGACGTGGCCGAGCTGGTCGAGGGGACGTACAAGCCCCACTCCTTCCCCGACGGCTTCGTGGCCCAGCTCCACAAGCTGTCCGCGGGCCACCCGGACGCGCTGCACGAGCTCCTCGATGCCCTCGAGGAGGACGAGACCATCACCTGGGACGACGACGGCTACTCGCTGTCGGATCTCGAGGACGTGGACTGGGACATCCTCGTGCCGATGCCTCTGGAGGACGAGTCCGAGGAGGGCGACGACGAGGACGAGGAGCTGGACGCCGACCTCGCGGAGCGGATCCTTCACATCGGCGCCATCGAGGGGCCCGTCTTCACCGCGTCCCTGATCCGGACGGTGCTCGGGGCCGGCGAGGACGTCGTCGACGACACGCTCGATGCCATGGAGCACGTCGTCGCCGAGGACAAGTACCACCAGCAGCTCGGGACCTGGACGTACCGCTTCCGCAAGCGCTTCTACCGGGACTTCTACCGCCGGAACACGCCCGACGGCTGGAAGCGGACCGAGGCCGAGGTGGCCAAGGCCCTCGGCACGGTGCTGCTCCAGAGCTACGCACCCGCGTCGTTCGAGTACATCCCCCGGGCCGCGCGCCTCTTCACCCTCGGGGGTGAGTCCCGGTCGGCACGGAACCTCCTCGGGATGGCGATGGGGGCCGAGCGACCGGAGCTGACCGCCTTCGCCCTCGACGTGATCGACAAGTTCCCCGACTCGCCCTGGCCCGAGGCGCTGCCCCGCTACATCCACGCGAGCACCGCGGAGCGCGCGGTGAACGGTGCGCAGCTCGAGGCGGCGCAGACCGTGCTCGACAACTCCCGCGCCTGGGCGGAGAAGCACGAGGACGCCTCTCTCCTCGCCTACTGCGACCTGCTCGGGTGCCGGATGGGCATCCGTCGCGGCGACCTCGACGGCGCGCTGGAGACGGGCCAGCAGGCCCTGAGCGGGTTCCGCGCCCTGAACGACCCCCGCCGCACCGGTGAGACCCTGAACCAGCTCGCCATGGTCGCCCTGAACAAGGGAGACGTGAAGGGGGCGGAGAACTGGGTGAAGCAGGCGGAGAAGGTGACGACGCTGCCGCCCGTCCGTGGCCACTCCCACTACATCCGCGGGGTCCTCGAGAAGCGCCAGGGGAAGATCCGCCAGGCGGCGAAGTCGTTCGAGCGGGCCGTGGCCCTGGCGACCCAGGCCGGGAACCTCGCGCTCGTCCTCGAGTCGATGCTGAACGCCGGGGAGACGGCGCTCATGACCGGCCAGGGCGCCGCCGTGGCCGAGATGCTCGAGCGCGCGCTGGAGATGAGCCGCGCCCTGCGGAGCACGCTGAGGGAGCGCGCGGCGTCGCGCCTCCTGTGCCAGGCCGAGGCGGCTCGGGGCGACGGCGAGGCGGCCTACGCGATGGCGCGGCACGCCCTCGACCTGACCCGCGAGCTCGGCGGCGGCGAGAAGGAGGAGTACGTGGACCTGTACCACGCGGGCCTCTTCGCAGTGATGGCGGGCCGCGTGGACGAGGCGGAGGACTGGCTCAAGGCGGCGCGCCCCGGCGCGGAGCAGGCCGGGGACGTGGGCCTCGTGCCGGAGATCCTCTTCAACCTCGGTCAGATCAAGCTGTCCCAGCAGGACTTCGACGGCGCCAAGGGCCACATGGAGGAGTCGCTCGGGCTCGTCCGGCAGCGCGGCGACAAGGTCCGTGAGCTGCGCATCCTCGAGCACCTCGGGGTGACGCAGAGCGCCGCGGGCGACCACGAGGGCGCGATGAAGCGGTTCTCCGAGGCCATCGAGAAGGCCATCGGTCCCCAGGCGAAGGAGCTGCGCAAGAACCTGCGCAAGCGCCTCCAGGCAGAGCAGCAGGCGGCCGCCCAGCAGTAGCCGGCGGTCTATCGGGGACTAGCGAGCCGAGGCTCCCAAGGTCGAGGAACCGAGGGAGGAGCGGAAGGAGGCGTGCTTCAGCACGTCGCACCGACCGACGACTGAAGTTGACGCAGAGATCGGGTGGATCGGCCGCTAGTCGATTCTTCCGGCCCAGGCCATGACCTGAGCCGGGTCGATGCCGCTGGGGCCTTCCATGCGGAGCTTGGACTCGACCTCCCAGGGGAGCGGGTCCCCCACCACCTGACAGGCCGCGACCCACGCCTCCACGCGCACGTCCTCGTCAGCGTCCTCGTCCAGGACCACGTCGAGGAGGCCGTGCATGACGGCCTTGCTGCCCGTGTCGCCAAAGGACAGCGAGAGCGCCTTCGCTGCCGCCGCCTGCTGCATCGCGGTGCCCTCGGCGAGGACCCGGAGCAGCCCATCCGCCTCGGGGAGCGCCGCGGCGACGGTGGCGCCGGCGGGGGGCTTGATGAGGGCCTTCGTCGACGAGGGCGCGGGGGATGCCTCGGCGGCGCCCTCTGCGGGCGAGGGCGACACGGGCGCGGGCGGCGAACCCTGCGGAGGGGACGCTGGAGAGGAACCGCGCGGGGCTTCGCCGCGGGACGGCTGCGACGACGGGGGCGCCGGCGGAGGTGATGTCGACAGGGGAGGTGATGTCGACGCGGACGCGGACGGGGGCCGACGCCGCGGCGCCTTGTCGATCGCCGCCGCCAGATCCGACAGGTACACGGCCGCCCAGGCCACCAACCCGTGGATCCCGAGCCCCACCGCTCCTCCGACCCCCACCCGGAGCGGCACCGCCCCGTCCACCAGCCCCGGAACCCAGCGAGCCACGAGCCATGCCACCGGCATCGCCGTGGCCGCCAGCCCCCACCCCAGCGCGCCGCGCCGTCGCCCGGCGTCGTCGCCCCGCAGGACGAGGAGCCCGACGACCGCCACCAGGAGCAGCGCGCCCCCCTGTCCCGCCAACCAGGGCCAGGACTCGGCGAGCGGGGGGAACGGCGGCGTCACCTCGTTCATCGCGCAGCCCTCGTGTCCGGGGCGACCAGCGCCGCCACGTCCGCGACGGTCTCGCCGTGGGGGAGGTGCTCCGTCCACGGCGTGCCGTCGCCGCCCCGAGGATCGAGCCACCGCACCCGATCCGCCAGCGGCTTCGCCAGGAGCCAGGGATCGAACGTCGCCCCCCCAGGTCCCGGAACCATCGCCCAGGCGGGCCAGGGCGCGAACTCGCCGCCCTCACGCGGCCCATCGAAGAACAGCGTCACCGGCGCCCCCGCGAGGGCGAGCGGCCCGGTCTCGCCGACGAACAGCGCCGCCTGGAGGGCGGGCAGCCCCCCGGACCCAACGCCGACGAACCCCACCCGCGCCGCGTCCACCCCCGGTCGCGCGACCAGGGTCCGGTGCGTCGCCAGCACGTCCCGCACCGCCGCCGCGAGCGCCGGCTGTCCGGACTCGATCCCGTACCTGCTCGCCACCGGGTCCGCCGTGAGCAAGCGGTGGCGCACCACCACCCACGCCGCGTCGGGTCGAGCCGCCTGCAGGCCCGCGAGCCGGCCCACCCCGTCCCAGGGTTCGTCCTCGCCGAGGACCACCACGAACGCCGCCCCGCTCGCCTCCGCGGCCGGGACGTACTCCACGAACGCCTCCCCGGCGAGCCCCCGCGCGTCCTCGTCCGCCTCGAGCCCCAGCCAGCGCCGCGCCGCCGCGGGATTGGGCAGCCCATCGACCCGCCAGGGCGGCTGGCCCTGCTCCTTGTTGCCCGGCGCGGGCTGGGTCTCGGCGAGGGGACGCCGGGTCTCCGGATGCACGACCCCCACCGGCCCATCCACCTCCCGCCCGGAGAACCCCACCGCGTCCTCGGCCCAACGCACCGATGCCAGCGCCATCTCCGGCGTGACCCCGTGGACGCCGGCTACCTCCCGGCGCTCCACGGTCGGCACGGTAGCGAGCTCGCTGTCCGTGATGTCTCCCGGCTCGCTGTCCCAGGCGAGCAGGGGCCGCGCCGTCGGGCTCGTCCCCGGCGCACACGCCCCGAGCGCCAGCCACCTCCACGCCCGCACGGGCTGCCGGTACCCGCTCTTCACCTCGCCCACGTCCGCGCCCGCGTACGCGGGCTCCGCCAGCGGCTCCCCCGCCCCTCGCACCACGCCACAGGAGCACTGTGACTGGCCGAACCCCGAGGAGAACGCGTACTCGTAGGCCCCCAGCACCACCGCCGAGACCCGCGGATCCGTGGCCCCCACCGCCGCCGCCCGCTCGGCGCCGCCCGAGAACCCCATGACGGCGATGCGGTCCATGTCCGCCGGGACCGGGAGCGTCCCCGCAGCCGCCAGATCGACCGCGCTCCAAGCGGCCACCACATCCCAGCCGAGGGGCGTCCCGCCGGACCGCCGCGCCCGCAGCTGGGCGTACAGCGCCTCGCCGCCGTGCTGGCGCCGCCACCCGGGCGTGTCGTCCTCGAGCTCGAGACCCCGGCTCGCCACGGACAGCACCATCCACCCCCTGCGCGCCGCGATCGTCGCCCGGCGATGCACCTCGTCCGCGGAGATGCCTCCGCCCCAGTGGCCGTGCACGTTGAGGAGCAGGGGCGCGCGTCCCTGCGGCGCGGGCGACGGCAGGTAGAGCAGGCCATGCACGTACTCGCCGTCGACCTCCGGGTGAGGCCACCGCGCCCCGCGCAGCACGAACCCCTCGTCCCCCGGCTGCGGCTCGCCCAGCTCCAGTCGCCCCGGAGCAGCCCGCCGCGCCGGCAGCCCCATCCCCTCGAGGAACGCCGCCCGGTCGGCCTGCCACGCGGGGGTCGCGCAGGGGTCGGGCGCGCCGGTGGCTCCGTCTCGTTCGCCGCGGCACCCGACCAGGGCGACCGTGAACACCACCGCCAGCGCCGCCGCCTTGCGTCCACGGCCGCGACCGTCGACCCTGGAGGCCGCATGCCCACCGCGCCCCCAGGCCAGCCGGCCGAGCCCACGCTCCGCGAGCGCGCCGCCGCAGCCCTGATCGTCCTCACCGGGATGGCGGCGTTCACGGGCACGCTCACCACCCTGTCCCTCGACAAGGCGCGGGGCCTCATGAGCGAGTGGCCGCTCGACCTGACGTTCTTCCACAACCTGGTCTGGAACGTGACCCAGGGGTACGGGTACCGGCAGTCGGCGACCTATCACGAGCCTCCCGGCATCTTCAACGAGACCCACTTCGAGCCGATCCTCCTGCTCGCCACGCCGGCGTACGCCCTCGCCCCGGACCTGGCGACCCTGTTCGCCGTGCAGGCCGGGCTGCTCGCCCTCGGCGCCGTCGGAGTCTACCGCCTGGCCCGATCCGGGGGCGCGTGGCCCCTCTTCGCCGCCGGCGCCGCTCTCGTCTACCTCAGCTGGTGGCCCGTCTGCCGCCTGGCCCTCGCCGACATCCGCCCGCTCTCCTGGTCCGTCCCCTTCCTGCTCCTATGCGCCGCCGCCCTCCGCGAGGGCCGTCGTACCGAGACTCTGCTCTGGGGGCTCCTCGCCTGCATGTGCCGCGAGGAGCTGCCGCTCGTCGTCGCCGGCCTCGGCGCCTCGGCCTGGTTCTGGCGCGACCCGCAGGACCCCACCCTGTCCCTGAGGGGGCTCGGCGTCCGCCTCGCGGTGGCCGCCGTCGTGTTCGCCGTGGTGAGCACCGCCATGCGCAGCAACGCCACCTTCTACATCCGTCCCGACGAGTGGCTCGCCACGCTGCTGTCCGGCGACGACAGCGAGCACCTCGCCACCTGGGGACGCACGCCGGGCGATCTGCTCGAGGTCCGGCTCCGCTTCCTCGGTGAGTGGCTGCTGCCCGCCGGGGTCGCGTGTGTGCTCGCCCCCGAGCTGCTCCTCGGCACCGTCCCCCTGTTCGTCTACCTCTTCAGCCAGCCTCACGAGTGGGCCGGGTGGGAGGGCCCGTACATCCACCACAGCGCCCCCGGCATGGCCCTGGTGGCCGCCGCCGCCGCCCTCGGCCTGCCGCGCCTCGTGAGCCGCCTGCCCTCCGGCAAGGCGCTCCTCGGCGCCGCGCTGCTCGTCGGCCTCCTCGGAGGGCACGTCGCGCTTCAGCGCGGGTACGTCGACCGGGTCGTCCTCGCGGAGGTGGAGCCCTGGTGGAACCAGCACGACGACGTCCTCGAAGCCTGGCGCCTCGCGGACCAGGTCCCGGCCGATGCCGTGGTCATGGCGGACTTCTCCTCGGTCCATCTCTTCTCGGGGCGCCGGTTCGTCTACTCCTACGAGCAGGAGGAGCTCGACCCCGTGTGGCCCGCCCCGGGCGCCCCGTTGCTGCCGCCCGCGGAGCGCCAGCCCGCCTGGGCGCTGGTCCTCCTCGATCACGGTGACTGGCGCGCCCGCACCGAAGCCGCCGGGCTCCGCCAGCGCGATCTCGGGGCCCGTTGGGTGCTCTACGGCCCCCCATGAGGGCCGCGCTCCCCGTCCCCCGGTAAGCTGCGCCCATGGCCGTCCTCGAGGAGCTCACCCTCCACCTGCTCGCCCGCTACCCCTTCGTCTACCTCCAGACCTGGGAGGAGAGCCGGGCGCGGGCGCTGCTCGACGAGGTCGCGGGCAAGCTGTCGCGGCCGGTGTTCGCCTGGTCGGTGGTGGACGGCGTGACCGGCCCGGACGGCGTCGAGCCCAACACCCGCCTGCCGTCGGACCTGTTCGACTGGGTCTCCCGTCTGGAGACGCCCGCGGTCCTGATGATCAAGGACTTCCACCCCTACATCGAGCAGCCCGAGGTGGTGCGGCGCCTGCGGGATCTCGCGCCGGTGCTCGGCGAGCGGAGCCAGGGGGTCATCTTCGTCTCTCCCGCCGCGGTCCTCCCGTCGGAGCTGGAGAAGGACATCATCGTCCTCGACCTGCCGCTGCCGGGGCTCCGCGAGGTGGCGACGGTCTTCCACGCGCTGCTCAAGGCCGAGCGCATCGAGATCGACCTCCCCTTGTTCGAGCGGTTCGTCAAGGCGGCCCTCGGCCTGACCGAAGCCGAGATCAAGCGCGTCTACAGCAAGGTGCAGCTCCAGCACGGGACGTTCAGCGAACACCAGCTCGCCGACGTGGTCGACGAGAAGTCGCAGATCATCCGGCGCACCCGGTTCCTCGAGTTCGTCGCCCTGACGGTCCGCATGGACGAGCTCGGCGGACTCGAGAACCTCAAGCACTGGCTCACCGACCGCAGCGCCGCCTTCACCGAGAAGGCCCGCAAGTACGGGCTGCCCCAGCCCAAGGGGCTCTTCCTCGTGGGTGTGCAGGGGTGCGGCAAGTCGCTGACGGCGAAAGCGGTGGCCGACCTGTGGAAGATCCCGCTGCTGCGGATGGACGTGGCGTCCCTGATGCACGGGATCGGCGAGGCGGAGCAGGGGCTGCGCCAGGCCATCCAGATCGCCGAGTCCATGGCGCCTGCGGTGCTCTGGGTCGACGAGATCGAGAAGGCGTTCGCTGGCGTCGAGTCGGGCAGCGCAGCCACCGCCAGCGCCACCCGCGTCTTCGGAAGCTTCGTGACGTGGCTCCAGGAGAAGCAAGCCCCCGTCTTCGTCATCGCTACCGCGAACGACGTGCGGCAGCTGCCGCCCGAGCTGCTCCGCAAGGGCCGCTTCGACGAGATCTTCTTCGTCGACCTCCCCAACATCCACGAGCGGGAGACCATCTTCCGGATCCACCTCGAGAAGCGGGACCGGGACCCCGGCGACTACGACACCTGGATGCTCGCCGAGGCGTCGGAGAAGTTCTCGGGCGCGGAGATCGAGCAGACGGTCATCGATGCGCTCTTCACCGCGTTCGCTGCCGACCGGGAGGTGGAGACGGAGGACGTCGTCCGCGCCATCCGCGACACCGTCCCCCTCGCCCGCACCATGGACGAGCGCATCAAGAAGCTGAAGGAGTGGGCACGCGACCGCACGCGGCCCGCCACGCACGACACGCGCCGCGTCGACTTCTTCGAAGACTGGGTCGAGGCGACCGGGTAGCCGCCCGCGCGCGGCACAGCGCGCCCTCCGCCGAATCAGCCCCTCAGGGGCAGGTCACCGACTGGGTCACCGAGCGTTCGGCGCCGCCCTCGTCCGTGACCACGAAGGTCACGTCGTGGTTGCCCGCCGCGAGCCCCAGGCCCGACACCGACCACGTCGTGGTCTGGATCTCCGTGTCCTCGTTCCCGGTGGAGTCCGGCGAGATCGGCCCGGCGATCAGCGTCGAGCCGTCGTAGACGTTGATCTCCACCGTGTCCGGGGCGTTGTCCTCGATGTCGCCGTTGGCGCTGTCGCAGGCGAGCGCGGTCACCCCGAGCAGCGGCTCGTGGTTGATCGCATCGCCGATGTAGCTCGCGCCGCTCGAGAAGTTGCCGGGCCCCCAGCGCTGGGAGATGACCTGGCCGTTGCCGTCCACCGGCAGCTGCACCGAGGTGCCGTAGTACATGTGGTACTCGCCGTTCGCCGCGTCGTAGCGCACGCCGCGGCCGGTGGCCGACTGGCCGTCCATGCGGTTCGGGTCGTCCGACGGGCTCAGCACCGGGTTGAAGGTCACCTTCTCCCAGGTGGAGGCGTCGTCGATGTCGCCCTGGGCTCCGCCGATGCTCGTCTCATCGCTGGAGTAGGTGATCTCCAGGTCGTAGGTGAAGAAGTTGTTCGCCGACGTGTGCGGGATGACGCTCGCCTGGCGGACGTCGCCCTCGTCGAACTCCCCCACGTCGCCCTGGATCCAGATGTCCGGGTCCCCGTCGCTGTTCGAGTCGGTCTTGACCCAGTCGCTGACGGCGCCGCAGTCCGAGGTGGTCGTGTCGCACATGGCGTGGGCGATGGCGAAGGTGTTCGGGGCCCCGAAGCGGCCCGTGTACCACATGTGCACGATCTGGGTGGTGTCGTCGTACCAGAGCGCCGGGTGCAGGACCTGCTCGTTGTCGACGGCGGTCGCGTTGGGCGAGGCGGGGATGACCGCCGCGCTCACACCGTTCCCGCCGAGGTCCATGCGCTTGAAGGTGCCGTCGTTGTCCCCCTCGGCCGTCTCGGCCGTGGCGATGCCCACGCGGCGGTCGGACACGTTGTCGTCGAGGGCGTGGTACGCCATGAGGTAGGGGCGGGGCTTGCCCGGGATGTAGACCACCGAGGGGTGACTGATGCGGCGTCCGTCCCACGTCCCCACGGTCTGACTCTCCGCGAAGATCGGCCCCTGGATGGCACTCCACGCCAGCCCGTCAGCGCTCGAGACGTACCCGAACTGGTGGAAGTCCGGGTCGTGGTACCCGCGGAAGTACAGGTAGTGGGTCCCCGTCTGCGGGTCCTCGAAGTAGCTCGGCAGGTTCAGGCGCGCATACGCCCAGGAGTTGGCGAACCCGGGCCGCACCGCCGGCTCACACTCCTTCTGGTAGCCGGACGTGTAGGAGCCGTCGGGGAAGACGTGGGGATCCGTGTCGTCGCAGTCCGAGCCGAAGAAGGCGCAGCCCGAGGTGTCGAAGCCGTCCCCGTCACCGTCCGGGCCCACACCGTCGTCCACGAGTCCGTTGCAGTCGTTGTCGAGGTCGTCGCAGAACTCGGGGCCGTTGGTGAGCACGGTCGGGTTGAGGTCGTCGCAGTCGCCGTCGCAGGACGTCTGCCCGTCGAGGTCCTGGTCGAGGCCATTGCGGATGGGGTCCGTGTCATCGCAGTCGGTCCCGCCGCAGACGATGGAGTTGTCCCCGTCCTCGTCGTTGTCCTCGCCCGCGTAGTTCGGGTCGAGCTCGTCCTCGAGGGTGTCGCAGTCGTTGTCGAGGTCGTCGCAGAGCTCGGGGGCGTCCGGGTAAACCATGGCGTTCGTGTCGTCGCAGTCGTCGTCCGACGTCATGTCCAGGCCGTCGGGGCCGCAGGTGGTCACGCCGTCACCATCCGTGTCGAAGCCCTCGTCGACGGTCCCGTCGCAGTTGTTGTCCACCGCGTCGCAGACCTCGTTGTTCCCAGGGTATGCGGCGCCGTCGTCGTCGTCGCAGTCGTCATCTGCGGTGCCGGGCTCGCCGTCGGGGCCGCAGGTGGAGACGCCGTCGGCGTCCGCATCCAGGCCTTCGTCCGAGGCACCGTCGCAGTTGTTGTCCGCGCCGTCGCAGGCCTCGGTGTTGCCGGGGAAGTTCGCCGGGTCGTCGTCGTCGCAGTCTGCGTCGCCGGTGGCCTCGACGTGGTTCGCCGTCGGCGGCGTGGTCGAGCAGTCCGAGGTCACCTCCCCAGCGCCGACGCCGTCGCCGTCCGCGTCCAACCACCAGTCGGTGATGGTGAGGTCCTCGTCGATGAGCTCGTCGCAGTCCTGATCGACCCCGTCGCACACCTCGGCGGCGTCGGGGTTGATGGAGGCGACCTCGTCGTTGCAGTCGTCCTTCGCGAAGAACCCGTCGTCGTCTGCGTCGACGCAGCCGGTCACGGCCGCGAGCGTCACGACGAGGAGCAGGGAGAGGAGCTTGTGGGTGTTCAGTCGAGCAGTCAGTCGCACATGGACCTCCAGATCCCTCCGGTTCAGAGACTAGCAGCCGCGTGGGGACGGCCTCGGGCACGCAGAATCCCTGGTCCCGGGAGACGGGGGACCCTACCCGGGGCGGGGGGCAGGCGCGAACGGGACAGAGGACCGACGCCGGCGCGGACGTGCGGCGCTCAGGCCGGGTCGGTGGCGAAGAGCCGGGGGTCGTAGCGCAGGGGCACCGGCTCGCCGGTGCGCACCTCGTCCATCCGGGGGTGCTTGGGATTGACCAGGAGGTTCCACTCCTCGGGGACGACCGCGCTCGGCACGAGGAGCGCGACGGACTCCATCGACCGGGCCCAGGAGTCGCCGAACGCAGCCAGCGAGGCTGGCGCCGGATACCGACGCCAGCCTGCCGGCAAGGTGGACGGGTCGAGCTCGGCCACGCCGTCGTCCGGAATCTGGATCGGGACGATGACGTGGTCCTCCGGCGCAGTGCGGGCCGAGGTGTGCACCCGGATCTCCAGGATCGCGAGGGCACGACTCGTGGCCGCGTACGCCATGTGCACGCCTGCGCTGTTCCAACGGCCGCCGTACAGGTACGCCCCCACTCCGGAGAGCGGCTCGGCGCTGTACTTCGCGGCGCAGATGCGCCACGCGTACATCAGGAGAAGATGCCGTGCTCGATGCGGCCCAGCAGGTTCATCACCTCGACGGTCCCCGCGTCCGTGTCCAGCCACTTCAGCGGGGCCGAGCCGCCCAGCGCGTCGTTCGGCTCGCCGAGCCACGCGCGCGCCCGCCCGGCATCCCCCAGGACTCCCGCGGCGCGATCGAACACGCGGACGAGCCGCGCGGTGCGGTCCGACGCGCGCAAGTCGAGCTTGCCGCCGCTCTTGCGCAGACGGGCCACGGTCTTGGCGGACGTGCCGAGCAACTCTGCAATCTCCTGCTGGTTGGTGCCCAGGGCCTCCATCACCGGCACGAGCCGGGCGATCTCGACCCCGTCGCGCACCTGATCGAGCACGCTCGTCGGCTCGTTCACGACGCTGGGGACGTCGAAGACGGCGTGGGCGAGGGTGCGGCTCTCAGCGGGCTCCTTGAAGGCGAGGACCCGCGCGGGCGACATGTGTCCGTACGACATGAGACAAATGTACGCGCCCTCGCCGAAGGTGCAAGGAAAAAGGCATCGTGGGGCTCCTGCGCACTCCCGGAGTCCCCATGCCCGCCTCCCGCCGGTCCCTCCTCCTCCTCCTGGTCCTGCTGCTCGCCGTGGGCTGCACCCCCCGCCGGGGCGGCTCCAGGGGCGGCGGTGCCGACGACGACGACTCGGGCCAGGACGACGACGACGCGGCCGACGACGACGACGCGGTCGACGACGACGACGCGGCCGACGACGACGACGCAGCCGGCTCCGAGGGAGTCGTCACGATCGCCGGCAGCCCCGTGGGCCCGACGAGCCTCACCGGGGTCTATGTCGTCCTGGATCCCGAGGCCACTCCAGAATGGAGCTCCTACCACTTCGTCCTCGCCTGGAGCGGCGGCACCTGCGACCGCTTCCGCGACTACTTCGACGTGGTCGCTCCGGCCTGGGTCGAGTACCAGAACGGAGAGGGGAGCATCGAGGAGTACCTCGACGCCGTGGCGAGCGCGGGAGAAGACGCCGGCACGATCCCCGGGTGGAACGTCTACCTGGCCTTCGAGGAAGAGCCGACGACCGCCAGCGGCGGGAACGATCTGCAAGTCGGCCAGTGGCTGAGCTATGCCTCCGGCCCCGGGGCGAGCTCGATCGGCGACTACCACGTCGACCTGATCCTGACGGCGACGGGCGGCGGTCTCCTGAGCATCGACGAGGCCGGCGACCAACTCGTGGGCGAGGCGATCTTCGAAGGAACCCTCGACAGCCCCGACGGCGGCGAGAGCTACCCGCAGACGCAGCTCACCGTGGACTTCGACGTCCCCCGCTGCGAGTGGCCCTGAGGGAGCCCGCTACTCCCGCTCGCTCTTGAGCGGGCGACCCATGAGCACGTTCACCGTGCCCTTCGGGTCCTTGCCGTCGTACAGGATCCGCCAGACGGCCTCGACGATGGGCATGTCCACGCCGAGCTTCTTCGCCAGAGCCCGGGTGCTCGCGGTGGTCTTGACCCCTTCGGCCACCTGACCCCCCAGCGACTCCGTCACCTCGTCGAGCGTCATCCCCGACGCGAGGCGCTTGCCCACCGTCCGGTTGCGGGACAGATCCCCGCAGCAGGTGAGCACCAGATCTCCCATGCCCGCGAGGCCCATGAAGGTCATCGGATCGGCGTTCATCGCCGCGCCGAGGCGGCTCATCTCCGCGAGGCCGCGGGTGATCAGGGCGGCGCGGGCGTCGTGGCCCATCTCCAACCCGTCGCACAGCCCCGTGGCGATCGCGATGACGTTCTTCACCGCCCCGCCGAGTTCGACGCCGACGACGTCCGTGGTGCGGTAGGTGCGGAAGTAGCTCGTGGCGAAGGCCCGCTGGACCCGCTCGGCGACCTCCTCGTCCCGAGCGGCGCACACCACGGCGGTGGGCTTGTGGCCGAGCACCTCGAACGCGAACGAGGGCCCCGACAGATACGCCAGGCGGTGGTGCAGGCGCTCGGGGAGCTCCTCACGCAGCGCCTCGTCCATCGTCCCGCCGGACGCCTCGATGCCCTTGGCCGCGCAGACGATCAGCGAGACGTCCTCGAGCAGGGGCGCGACCGTGCGGGCCAGGCTGCGAGTCACGTGGGACGGAGAGACGAACAGGACGAGGTCCTTCCCTCGCGCGGCCTCCTCGAGGTCTCCCGTGGCCTTGATGCCGGGCAACGGAAAGTCGGTCTGGTAGCGGGTGTTGCGGCCGGCGGCGTTCACCTCGTCCGCGTGGCCGTCCTCGTAGCACCACAGGGTGACGTCGTGGCCGTTCTCGAGCAGCACGCTCGCGAGCGCGGTGCCGAAGCTCCCGGCGCCGAGGACGCCGCAGGACAGGGTCTCGCTCATCGTGTCTCCAGTGCGGACGGGGCGCTCAGACCTGGACCGCGAACTCGCGCAGGGTGTCGTTCAGGGACGTCTTGCGGTCCGTGCTCTCCTTGCGCTGCCCGATGATGAGAGCACAGGCGAGCTGGTAGGTGCCGGCCGGGAAGGTCTTCGGGCGGGTCCCGGGGATGACGACCGAGCGCGGCGGCACCGCCCCCTTGAGGACGACCTCCTCCGGTCCGGTGACGTCGATGATGGGCGTGCTGGCCGTCAGGACGACGTTCGCGGCGACCACCGCCTCACGCCCCACGCGCACCCCCTCCACGACGATGGCGCGGCTGCCGATGAAGGCCCCGTCCTCGACGATGACCGGGGTCGCTCCCGGGGGCTCGAGCACCCCGCCGATGCCGACGCCGCCGGACAGATGCACGCCCCGGCCGATCTGGGCGCAGGACCCGACCGTCGCCCAGGTGTCCACCATCGAGCCCTTGCCGACCCAGGCGCCGATGTTCACGTAGCCGGGCATCAGGATGGCGCCGGGCTCCACGTAGGAGCCGTACCGGACCGTCGCCGGGGGCACCGCGCGGACGCCGGTCGCCGGGATGTCCTTGAGCGGGATCTTGTCGTGCCATCGGAAGACCCCCGCCTCCATCACCTCCATCTGGGCGATGCGGAAGTAGCCGAGGATGGCCTGCTTCACCCAGGCGTGGACGGTCCAGTCGCCGTCCGGCTCCGCGGGGGGCGAGGCGACGCGGAGCTCGCCGCGGTCCAGGCGCGCCACCACCTCTTCGATGGCCTCGCTGACTCCGGGGAGGGACGTCCAGTCGTCCTGGCCCCAGGCCCCCTCGATGATCGTTCGCAGCTCGTCGGTCACGGTCATTCCTCTCACGCGCGCGTGGCTACTTGAGCACCACGACGAAGGCCTCGTTCTTGAAGCGGTCGACGGCGTCGAGCACGAGCGTCGCCCGGGTGCCGCCCTCGTTGAGGCGCACCTCGTAGTCGCGGCCCTCCTGCCACATCCCCTCGGGGAGCAGCTTGATGCCGCGGATGCGCCGCGTCCCGAAGTCGGACGCGTACATCTCGATGGTGTCGTCCTCGCGCAGGTCGAGCTTCTCGGTGAACAGCTCGGGGCGCCACTCCTTCAGGCGGATGCCGGCGGGCGTGATGATGTCCCGCTGGCGCAGGGAGCGCTTCGTGTCGATGTAGTAGTAGACGGTCTCGTCGGCCTGGACGAGGGCGGCCTTGTCCTCGGCGAGGTCGTCCCGCTCGATGGTCAGGTCCTGGTTGCGGGCCTGCATGGAGCTCAGATCGGCGCGGAGCTGGTCGCGGGTGGCCTCGAGGACCGTGATCTCGGCCTCCAGCGACGCGGCGAGCGCCATCGCCTCGTCCCGCTCCGTCTTGAGCTTGCGCATGGCGCGGACGTTGAGGAAGTAGGGCGAGACCTTCGCGGTCCCCTGGGTGACCGTCGTGGCGTAGACGCCGTCCGTGTAGAAGTGCCAGACCTCCATGCCGGGGGCGAGGTTGTCCGTCAGCAGGCTGCGCCGGGCGAGGCGGTCGGCCTCCTTCGCGTCGAGCCCGTGGTTCTTCGTCAGGTACTCGGCGGCGAGGCCGAGGTGCGAGTCCCCGCGGGAGACGATGTCCGGGGTGGGCAGCTGGTCCTTCAGGTCGTCGATCTGGGACTCGAGCTCGGCGATGGCGTCGCCCGTGTCGATGAGGGCCTGGAGCAGCCCCTTGAGGCTCACGTCCTGCTCGTTGGCGAGCATCGTCTTGAGCAGCGCGGCCTGCCCGTCGGTGAGCTCCACGCCGTCGAGGCGCTTGCCGTAGCGCTGCTCGAAGGCGGCGCTCAGCTCGAGGAACTCGGCCTGCTGCTGCTTGATGGCCCCCTCTTTGCCAGCGATGTCCTGGGCCTTGCCGAGCTCGCCGGCGATGGCGTCCTTCTCCATGACGATGCCGGACAGATCGCTGCCCTCGTCGCCGCCGCCTTCGACGCCCTCGGGGGCGGTCTCACAGGCGGGGAGGAGGAACAGAGCGAGGGACGCGAGGACGGCGGTGCGCTGCATGACGACTCCAGCCTCCGGGGTCGGGGCTCCCCCCGAGGCGTCGGGGAGCCTAGCAGCGGGGCGCCCGCGGGATCGGCGGGCCGCGATAGGCTGCGGCCGTGATCCGACGGCTGAGCGAGCACGACGCAGAGCGGGGGCCCCACCTCCACCTCCTGCTGGGCGAACCGGACGACGTGGCGCCGATCCGCACCGCCCTCGCCCTCGGCGCCGGCCGCCTCCGGGTGGTGGGGCTGCGGCGGAGGGGGGAGGACCTGCCCGTCGAGCTCCGCATCGCCCGGTTCGGGCTCGGGGTGCGACGGGAGGCGGACCGCGCCGTGGAGCGCCTCGTCACGGAGGCCTCCGACGGGGCGCGGGTGCCGGTGCTCGGGTTGCCGACAGACGAAGACGCGCGCGCGCGCCTCGCGTCGAAGCTCGGCGAGCAGCCGCTGCCCGTCGTCCTGGGCTGGACGCGGCACGGTCCCCTTCCGCCCGTCGACCGCCTGCGCGAGCTCCTGAGCGGGTGTGACGCCTCCGTGGCCCTCCTCCTGGACGACGCCGGCCCACCCTTCGAAGAAGTCCTGGGGCTGCGCGCCGGTGACGACGACGATCCGGCGGTCGCCCCGGCCGGGCTGCTGCTCCGCGCCCTCGAGCGGGCCCGCCCGGCGTTCCGGGTCCATGCCACCGACGCCCGCAAGGCAAAGGCCGCCCTCGGGGACGCAGGGGTCCGAACCCTGGTGCTCGTGCCGGTCACGGACCCCGTCGCTGGAGGGCTCCTCGACGCCCCCGAGGCCCTCGAGTCGACGACCCGGGGTCCCCTGCTGCTCGTGTTCGCCCCAGGCGACGTGGACCGCGCGCTGGACGTGGTCGCCGCGATCGCGACGAACCGCTCCCGCACGGCGTCCTGAAGCTCGCCGACCCCTCGCCTACTCCAGCGCCGCGAGCTGCTTGCGGAGCAGCTTCTCCACCACCTCGGCCAGCGCATCCACCGTCCGCCCGCGGTCCGCGTCGGGCGCGGCGCCGCCGAGCCCGCTCCAGGATGGGTTCTTGCCCGCCTTCCGGGAGTGCCGGATCAGCCCCCGCGCCTCGATGGCCCCCAGCGACTCCGCGTCCCCCGGGCCGATCCGGAGCGCTCCCCGGTTCGCGTGGGAGCGGCGCACCACCTGCCGCCAGCACTCCACCGCCCGATGCGTCAGCACCGCAGGGAACTGCACGGCGTCCATGGGCCCCACGCGGAGCGTCCCAGCGTCGATGCGCGTGGACACGCGGCGTCCGAGCCACAGCCCCGCCGCCGCCCCGCCGATCCCGCCGATCACCGTGCCGATCCCGAGCCCGCCCGCCGCGTCGAGGAAGCTGCCCGTGACCGCTCCCACCGCCGCGAGCGTTCCCGCCGACAGCCCGTACCGCCGCAGGGCCTCGGGGTCGAAGAGATCGTCGGTGACCGCCCCGGACCAGGACTGGACGTCGAGCGAGGCGCCGTCCACCGACGTTTCGCCGAACCCGTAGATGTCGGCGATGGCGCGGAAGCACCGCCGCTCCCGCTCCCGAAGCATCTCCTTGAAGCGCTCGTTCGCCGTGGAGCGGTACCGCTTCGCCTCCTCCTCCGAGCCGTGGCTCGTGACGTGCTGGAAGGCGAGGCAGTCCACGAGCATCTCGGCGATGGCGACGGACGCGCGCACCAGGTTCTCGTCGTCCAGCCGATCCCGGAGGCGATCGATCCGCTCGAAGGTCGCTCCGTGCTCGGGCCGCATCACGGTGAGGGCCCGGTAGAAGCTCTCCTCCTGGTCGGCGGGAAAGCGGAGGGCGTCCAGGCGGACGATGTTGTCGACCCCCTCACGGCGGAGCATGTCGATCCAGCCCGTCGCGCGGTCGTCGTCGCGGTGCAGGTTGTTCAGGACCCCGATCATCGGGACGCCGGCGCGCCGCAACAGGCGCACCTCCTGGACCACCTGCCCCTCGGGCTCCAGGACCACGTCCGCCACGTACGCGATGACGTCGGCCTCGAGGACGCCCTGGAGCGCCTCCTTCTCGGAGGTGTGGCGGGGGTGGGTCTCCCCGTCGTCGAGGAAGCGCTGGAGCGCCGTGCGCCCGTCCAGCCGGTCGCTCCCCTCCCCCGCCACCCCATCGAGCCACTTGTTGATGCGCGAGGCGAACTCGAAGCCCGGGGTGTCCACGAAGGCGAGCACGTCCTCGCCGGCCACCGCGTACGTCTTCAGGTAGTAGGAGCGCGTCGTCCCCGCGGCCTCACCCACATGCAGGGTCGCGTCCCGGGTCAGCGCCGAGACGAGGGAGGTCTTGCCGACGTTGGCGTGGCCCGCCAGCGCGATCACGAGCGGCGCGGTCATGGGGACTCCCGATCGGTGTGGACGCGGTCGGCGGGGACCCCGGCGCGCCCGGCCACCGTCCGCCAGGCGTCGAGGCGCGCGTCGAGCTTCGCCCCGCGCGGGGAGGCGACGTAGCGCGCGACGCCCGTGAGGAGGACGTGCACCGGGGCGCCTGCGCCCAGGGCCTGCACCGCCCGCCCGATCAACTCCTCCTTGAGCCCGTCGGGGATGCCGGCGACGTCGAGGGTGACGATGGCGCCCTCGGGTCCAGCCAACGACCGGAGGTGATCGATGGCGGCGTCCATCGCGTCGTCGTCGTCGTCCGAGGCGATGGACGCGGTGCGCCCCGAGAGGCCGAGGCGGTCCAGGCGCAGGCGCGCGAGGAGCTCCCGCGACGGAGGGTCGGTGGCGAATACGAGGAGATCGAGGCCGCGGCCCGCCCGGTCGGGCGACGCGGGTCCAGGGCTCGGTCCCTCGAGGGGCGTCTCGCCGTCTCGGGTCGGCTCCGCTCCGCGGATCTGCGGCCGCGGCGCCAGGGCCCCCAGGATCATTCGCGACGTCGGGCTCTCCAGGCCTTTCGCGATCCGGCGACGGACCGAGAGCAGCGAGGCGCCCGCGGCGAGGACCCGAGGCAGCAGACCCCAGGCGGCCACGATGGCGAGGAGCACCCCGAACCACCCCTTCCGCAGGGCCTGGTCGGCCAGCGGCTCGGCGGTGCTCTGGACGTAGGCGCCTCCGGTCTCCCCCGCGAGGCTGAGGGAGCCGTACTCCGACAGGCGCACCTGCTCGGGCGTGGGCGCGTCCACCCCGGGGATCCAGTCCACGGGCGTCGCCAGGACCCCGAAGAGGCGGTGCACCTGCTCCCCCGTGAAGGACAGGGTGGACGACCAGGAGAAGAGGTAGTCGGCGAAGGCGAAGCGCCAGAACCCGAGCCCCAGGAACACCGTCAGCGCGGCGATCCAGAACAGGTGCGAGAGGTGGGCGAAGAGGGGACCGGTCACCTGGGAACGACGCGCGACCCGGCCCGCGAGCGAGCCGATCCGGGTCCTGAGGAGGCGCCCCCTCACCAGCGCCAGCAGCCACGCCGCCCAGTGCAGCCGCCCCACGGAGGTCGCGAGGAGCGTCGTGACCACGAGCGTCCACAAGAGGAACACGCCGGGCAGGAGCACCCCTTCGGCCACGAACTGGAAGACGCTGACGGGCCGCACGTCCGGCGGGGGGAGGGCGGCGCCGAGCATCGCCGCGCCCGCGAAGGCCCCGACGAGGGGGACGAGAACGAACAGGGCGGCGATCGCGCCGCGCAGGGCCTCGACCGAGCCCTGCCCCTCGTCGTCGTCGAGGCGGTGGGCGAGCAGGCGGCGGCTGTAGGCGAGGAGGCGGCCCTCGTCGTCGTCGGGCAGGGCGCCGTCGGCGTGGAGCAGCGCCACCACCTCGGGATCGACGCGCGCCGCGCCCTGCTCCTCCTGCCAGGCACGGGCGAACTCGACGAGGACGAAGTCGCGGAGGGTCACGGCCGCGCAGCATACCGCTTGCGGAGAGCACGACCGCGCCACCACAGTGCGCGCGTGACTCCGTCCCCCGAAGCCCTGCGCGCCCACCGCCGCGTCCTCCTTCCGCTCGTCGGCGCGCTGTTCACCGCTGCCCAGCTCCGGCGCACCACGGGGGAGATCGATCGACAGACCGTCGCCCAGGCCGCGCGCTGGCAGGGCCTCGGGGCCGCGGTGGTGCTCATGCACGCCGTGCTTCAGATCGGGGTGGAGGGCGTGCGGTGGCTGCACGGGATCGGCCCGGGCCTCGGGACGCTCGATCCGCTGGTGGACCCGGTCCTCCTCGCCTGCACCGTCCTCAACGTGGGCAGCGGCGTCGCCGAGTACGGGTTCATCGCGGTGTTCGGGCTGCGGGCAGCGGCGGGCGCAGAGCTGCCGTTCCTGACCAGCAGGAAGCGGACCGTCGCCCCTTCCCCGCGACCGCGCGACGGGTAGGATTGCGGCCCGATGGCGAAGCCGAGCGACCCACGCCCGCCCGCGATCCCGAGCCCCTCCCCCGAACTTGACGCCGACGACAGCTGGGATGCCGTCGACAGCGACGACCTCGGCGGTGGACCCGGCGGCGTGATCCTGGACGAAGCACCCCCCATCACCCACTGGGACCTCGTGTCCGAGGAGCGGATCTCCGCGGTGCGCGTGCCGAGCCTGCCGGGCGGGACGGTCATGCCCCGGTCGATGGAGTCCGCGGTGGCCATCCCCGCCGCCCCGCCCACTCCGTTCGCCCCCGACGACGACCTCGACGACCTCGTCTCGGCCCCGGCCCCCGCGGCCCCGATCGCGCTCCAGCAGGTGGAGGCGGAGCTCTCGGACGACTCCATCGCCGCGGTCTCCCCGCCCGAGCCGGACGACGACGAGGTGGCGATCCTGGAGCACCTCCTGGCGGTGCCGAGCGCGGAGTCCATGGCACGACTCCCCTCGATCCCCGACGAGGCGCTGCCGCCCGCGCCCGACTCGCTCCCGCTCCCGGAGACGCCGCCCGGCGCGCCCTCGGCTGAGCCCTCCCCGGACGACGAGGACACCGAGCGCCGCGCACCGTCCCAGGCTCCGACCCCCCACGTCGCCTTCGCTGCCGCTCCGTCCTCGCTCGAGGTCCGCGAGGAGGCCCTCGCCGAAGCCGACGACGTCGCAGGGACCCCGCCGGAGGAGCCCGACTCCCTCAGCGTGTGGATCGCCCCGAAGAAGAAGCCCGCTCCCCCGCCGAAGGACCTCGCCACCCGCCCGATCAAGCGCACGCCGGCGGTCATGTTCGCCTCGCCGCCGTCGGGGACCGGCCCCGCGATCTCCTTCGCCGCGCCCCCGTCCTTGGACGACGAGGTCGCCGTCCCCGTCCCGCCGCCACCGGCCACCCCGCTCCAGGATCGGGTCGAAGAGATGGTGGGGCGGCGTGTCGATCTCGTGATCGAGCCTCCCACCGCCGACGCGGGGTCCGACGCTCCCTTCCCGCTGCCGGACCGCTACCGCTGGCTGTCCACCCTGGGCGAGGGCGGTCAGGGCCGCGTGGAGCTCGTGTTCGATCGCGACCTGGGCCGGCAGGTCGCCCTGAAGACGCTGCACCCGAGCAAGGGGGAGGAGCGCCACCTCCTCGAGTTCTACTGCGAGGCCCGCATCACGGGGCAGCTCGAGCATCCGAACATCATGCCGGTCTACGACGCCGGCCAGCTCCCCGACGGCCGCCTCTTCTACACGATGCGGCGGATGCCCGGCGAGAACCTGCACAACGTGCTGAGTCGGCTGCGTCGGGGTGATGGGGACACGCTGCGCGCCTGGGGCCTCACCGACCTCATCCGGGTCCTGCGCGAGGCCGCGATGGGCGTGGGGTACGCCCACGACCACGACGTCCTCCACCGGGACCTCAAGCCGGCGAACATCCTCCTCGGCGGCCACGGCGAGGTGCTCGTCGTCGACTGGGGGATCGCCCGCTTCGCCCCCCGCGCGGACGGCGTGGGGGTGACCGACTCCATCCGGCGCCGCCTCTGGTCCGAGGCCCGGGACCCACGCCGCGAGCGCGTCCGGGGCAGCCCGCCCTACATGGCGCCCGAGCAGATCAAGCACCCGGACCAGGTGAGCGCGGCCGCGGACGTGTTCTGCCTCGGCGTCATCCTCTACGAGATCCTCACCCGCTTCCCGCCGTTCACCGGCGACGACGTCGAAGGCGTGGTCGAGGCCCTCTGCCACGAGCGGCCCCTGCCGCCCCGAGAGCGGGCCCCGGAGCTGTCGGTGCCGCCCGAGCTGGAGGAGATCTGCCTGCGGGCCCTGGAGAAGTTCCCCGGGCACCGCTTCCGCTCGGCGACCGAGCTCGCCGACGCCCTCGGCGAGTGGCAGTCCGGGGCGCGGCGGAAGGAGGCGGCGTCGCGGCGTCTGCGCGAAGCGGACTCGATGCGCTCCCGCTACCAGGTCCTCGTGGGGCGCAAGCGCGGCGCGGAGTCGCAGGTCCGCGACACCTGGGGGCCCGTCGGTCGGCACCGTCCGCAGGACGGGCCCGTGGCGGAGCTCGCCATGATCACCGACCAGGCAGCCTCCCTCGGCCGCGCCGCCGACGGCGTGTTCGGCGAAGCGGTGTGGGCGCTCCATCAGGCGCTGCGCGAGGAGCCCGAGAACCCCACCGCCCGCGCCCAGCTCGCCGAGCTCTACAGCGACCGCTACGCCGAGGCGGAGCGTGCCGGGCTCGTGCGTGAGGCCGCGTACTTCCGCGCGCTCCTGCGCCAGTTCGACCAGGGCCGCTGGGACCGCTGGCTCCGGGCCGGGGCCGAGGTGCGGATCGACGTCCGCCCCCTGACCACGGACCTCGCGCTGCACCGCCTCGAAGAGCGCGACGGCCGCTTCGTCCTCGGGGAGGACGTCCCGCCGTCGGGCAGCGGCACCTGGTCCGTGGCGCCGGGCCGCTACGCCGTGGTGTCCGTGGACGATCCCGACGGCGAGGCCTGGCACTACCCCCTGCGGGTGCGGCGGAACCAGCGCCTGGATCTGAGCCTCGATCTCCGGGACGCGGAGAGCGCCGGCGAGCGCTTCTGCTTCGTCCCGGGTGGCCACGCGATCCTCGGCGGGGACGGCGAAGCGCCCGGCTCCGCCCCTGAGCGCGAAGTGGACATCCCCGCCTTCGCCATCGCCCGCAACCCGGTGAGCGTGGGCGCCTACAGCCGGTTCCTCGGCTGGCTGCAGCGGGAGGAGCCCGCCGAGGTCCGCGCCCGCACCCCGGAGAACTGGACCCAGCAGACCCGCCGCGGGGAGAGCCGCCCCGTGACGGGCCTCTCCCTCGCAGACGCGCGCCGCTATTGCCGCTGGCTCACCGAGCTCACCGGCGTCGTAATCCGCCTGCCGCGCTCGGACGAGTGGGAGAAGGCGGTCCGGGGGACGGACGGACGCGCCTGGCCCTGGGGCGATCGGTTCCTCCCTCAGGGCGCCGCGACGCTCCACTCCTGCGAGCCGGGAGACGCGCTTCCCCTGCCCGGCTCGTTCCCCCTCGACCGCTCACCCTTCGGGGTCGAGGACGGCGCGGGGCTGGTCTGGGAGTGGACGGACACCGACGACGGGCCGCTCCAGGTCGTCCGCGGAGGCTCGGTCCTGGACACGGAGTTCGGAGCCCGCGCCGCCGCCCGCCGCGCCCTGCGCCCCGACCGACGCCTGCCGACCCTCGGGTTCCGCGTGTTGCGCGAGCTGGGCTGACGCCCGCAAGCCGTCGGCTCAGGGCCGGGGGGCGCCCTCGTCCTCTCGCACGAACCCACCCCAGAAGATCGGCGCGTTCTTCGTCGTCGCCACCTCGATCCGCGCGCCCCCGCCGCGCAGCTCGGCCCGCGCGCCTCCGCCCCCCGTCGCCTTGAGGCCACGCCCGAAGGAGATGCGGAACGGCACCACCCCGTCGCGCCCTCGGGGCTGGTCGTACACGGAGAGGCGATGCGCCCCCGCCGCGAGGGACAGCGCCTCCGTCCCCTCGAACCGGACCATGAGCTCGGCGTCGAGGGGCACCGGCGCCTTCGTCTCCATCTTCGTCACGAGGCGCACCACCGGCACGACCGCTCCATCCACCGTGACGCCGAGGTGACCGAGCTCCAGCGCCCGAAGCTCCCGCAGCAGCGGCTCCAGCTCCCGTTCGTCGAGGCTTCCGTCGCCGTTGCGGTCCCAGCGCGCCCAGGACGTCTCCCCGACGGCGCCGGGCTGCAGCGCGCTGCGCACGGAGACGAAGACCTGCTCCTTCGACAGCGACACCCGCACCTTGCGCGGGACGAGCTTCGCGGCGAGCTGGGCCTCGGAGCTCGCCCCCGACAGGACGGAGACGACGAAGAAGAGCGAGAGGAGGAGGGCGCAGGACCGCATCGGTCCTGCATGTTATGACGCCGACGATGTTCGCGTTCGCCGTCCATGACCGCAGCTCTCAGGTGGCCGGCCGCACCGGCACCCTGACGACCCCCCACGGCTCCATCGAGACGCCGATCTTCATGCCGGTGGGCACCCGCGCCGCGCTGCGAGCGATGACCCCGGACCAGGTGGTGGCCACCGGCTCGCAGATCGTGCTGGCGAACACGTACCACCTGGCGCTCCAGCCCGGGGCGGACATCGTGGCCCGGCTGGGCGGCCTGCACCGCTTCATGAACATGCCGCTGCCGATGCTCACGGACAGCGGCGGGTTCCAGGTCTTCTCGCTGCCGAAGACCGTCCACGAGGACGGGGTGACCTTCAAGTGGGAGAAGAGCGGGCAGCCCTTCACCATGACGCCCGAGAGCTCGGTGGCCATCCAGGAGCAGCTCGGCGCCGACATCATCATGGCGTTCGACGAGTGCGTCCCCTACCCGTGCGAGCGCTCGTACGCCGAGGCGTCGCTGGAGCGCACGCACCGCTGGGAGAAGCGGTGCCTCGAAGCCCGCACGCGGGACGACCAGTGGCTCTTCGGCATCGTCCAGGGCAGCGCCTTCGAGGACCTGCGGCAGCAGTCGGCGCGGGCGCTGGTGGCGATGGACTTCCCCGGGTACGCCATCGGCGGGCTGTCCGTCGGCGAGGGGCTCGAGGTGATGGACCGGGTGCTCGGCTGGACGGCGCACCTCCTGCCGAAGGACAAGCCCCGCTACCTCATGGGCGTCGGCCTGCCCGAGGACCTGTGGTGCGGGGTCGGCCACGGGATCGACATGTTCGACTGCGTGATCCCGACCCGCCACGCCCGCGGCGGCCTGCTCTACACCTTCCAGGGGCGCCTGCGGGTGACGAAGGCGAAGTTCCGCAAGGACCGCCTGCCCCCCGACACCACCTGCCCCTGCTACACGTGCCGCAACTTCTCCCGGGCCTACCTGCACCACCTCTTCGCCGCCGAGGAGGTCACCGGCACGACGCTGGCCTGCATCCACAACATCACGTTCCTGATGCAGCTCATGGAGGTCATCCGCCAGAGCATCCGGGACGACCGGTTCGAAGAGGCGAAGGCGGAGTTCTTCGCGACCTACGGGACGTCCTACGGGCCCAACAAGCGCGAGGCCGTGGGCCTCGGCCACGAGGACGGCGCGAGCAGCGGACGTGGCAAGGGCGGGGAGCGCAACAAGCGCGGGGCCCGTCCGGATCGCGGGAAGCGGCGAGGCCGCGGCGACAAGGGACGTTCCGGGGGACGAGGCGGCAACCGAGGCCGCCGGTAGGGGGAACCCGGCGCCGTGGTTCGACGCCGGAGACTCAGCGGCGGCTGCTGCGGTCCAGGGCGTCGCCGAGCTTCTTGCCCGACTCCTCGTCGTCGTCCTCGACGGCCCCTTCCTGGACGGCCTTGCGCTGGGCTTCGAGCTTCGCCTTCTCCGCCTCGACGTCCACCGACCCCTCGACGTCCTTCGCGCCGGCCTCGGGCTTGCCCGTGTCTGCCAGCGCGCGTCCCTCGGGGGTGATGACCGTGCCCAGGAACCAGGACTGGAGGAAGTTCTCCAGCGCCGGCTCGCGGGAGAGCATCTTCGTGCCGTGCCCCACGCCGTAGTAGACCTCGGTGTGGCTCGGGCCCGTCGCCTCCTTGGCCAGGACCTCGGCGCTCTTGCGCGAGTAGCTGTCCTCGACGGAGTAGACGAAGAGGAGCGGGCGGCGGAACTGGCCGGCCTTGCCCACGATGTTCACGTCGTCGTAGCCGAGGCCAGGGGAGATCATCGCCACGCTCTGCACCGCGGGGTCGTCGACGCCGAACATGAGGGCCAGCGAGCTGCCCAGGTCGGCGCCGATGAGGTGCAGGTCCACGTCCGCGCCGGCGTGCTTGCGCAGCTCGGCGACCGCGGCGAGCACGTCCTGGGCCATCTCCAGGTACTCCTCGGTCCCGAAGATCTCCCGGTCCAGCTCCTCGTCGCCCTTCATGAGCGACTTCCCGTGCCCCCGCAGGTCGAAGGTCAACGTGTGGAAGCCGCGGCGGGACAGCTTCTGGGCCATGTACGCCCAGTCGCGCTGGGACCGCTGAGGCTCGTGGACGAAGAGGATGGCGCCGCGCTGCTCGTCACCCTCGGCGCGCCAGAGGTTCGCGTGCAGGGTGACGCCGTCGGCGCTCTCGAAGGAGACCTTGTCGCCTTCGATGGTGTTCCCGGTCTTGGGCGCCTCGCTGGTGCGGGCCGCCGCGCTGCCGACCGACGCCGCGAGGAGGATCGAAGTCAGCACGCACAGGGACAGCCAACGATGAGCCACTTCGTCTCCGTTCGGGGAACGGCGGTGCCCTCACACAGACCGCCAGCCAAACACACTAGCAGAGCAAGGCCGTTGCCGGCCCGAATCTGCCGTCCATGGTCGTAGGACCGGGGTCGTCCCGACCTGAGCTCAGGGAGCCCGAGGTCAAGGAAGGGTCGGCGTCAGGCCGTGACCAGCTTTTCCAGGTCGGCGAGGAGGGCGGCAGCGTCCAGGGAGTGCAGGGCTGCGCCCTCGGCGACGGTCTCGCTCGTGGAGAGCGGGCAGTCCACGCAGCCCGGGAGGTGGTGCTCTGCGAAGACGCCGGGGGCGCCGGGGTGGGCGTTCCAGGCAGCGAGGATGGTCATCTCGGGGCGGAAGGTGGCGTCGCTGGCGACCTGGAGTCCACCGGAAGCCGGCGCGGGGGTGACCGGCTTCGCCACGGGGCCTTGGTCGACGGCAGGCGCCGCCTCCACCTTCTTGCTCGCGGCGACGTCCGCGGCCTCCGCCGAGCTCATGATGCGCAGGCGCGACTTGCCCTTCGCGCCCCCTCCGCCCGGGCCGGCGCCCACCTCGTCCAGGCGGGCGTGCAGGCGGTCCAGCTCCTTGTCGAGCCGGTCGTGGAGGCGGGCCACCTCCCCCTTGAGGACGCGGACCTCGAAGGCCACGTCGTCGTACGTGCCGCCGAAGAGGGTCGCCTGGAGGAAGGTGCCGAGGAACTTCGTGACGCTCATGACGAGGGAGGATAGGCGCCCGGAGCCCGACCCGCCCGGGGCGGATCTGGCAACCTGCGCGCGCGCGGCGGGACGGGTGTCCGGCGCCGCGCGGGAGAAGCCATGTCCGCCATCGTCGACGTCCGCGCCCGCCAGATCCTCGACTCCCGAGGCAACCCCACCGTCGAGGTCGACGTGCTGGTCGAGGGGGGCACCCTCGGTCGGGCGGCCGTCCCCAGCGGCGCGAGCACCGGCGAGCACGAGGCGGTCGAGCTCCGGGACGGCGACAAGAAGCGCTGGCGCGGCAAGGGCGTGAGCCAGGCCATCGCCAACGTGCGCGGGCCGATCCGGGACGCGCTGGTGGGGATGGACGTCCTCGCCCAGCCGAGCATCGACGCGGCCCTCCTCGCCCTGGACGGCACGGCGAACAAGGGCAAGCTCGGTGCGAACGCGATCCTCGGGGCCTCGCTGGCCACGGCGCGCGCGGCGGCGAACCTCCTCGACGTGCCCCTGTACCGCTACCTCGGCGGCCCGGGCGCGCGGGTCCTGCCCGTCCCCATGATGAACATCCTCAACGGCGGGTCCCACGCAGACAACAACGTGGACGTGCAGGAGTTCATGATCGTGCCCGTCGGCGCCGAGTCCTTCAGCGAGGCGCTCCGCATGGGCACGGAGATCTTCCACGAGCTCAAGGACGTGCTGAAGGCCCGCGGTCTCGCCACGTCGGTCGGCGACGAGGGTGGCTTCGCGCCGATGCTCGAGTCGAACGAGGCGGCGCTCCAGACCATCGTGGATGCCATCGCGAAGGCGGGCTACCAGGCCGGCGGGGACGTGCTCCTCGCCCTCGATGTGGCCTCCTCGGAGTTCTACAAGAACCGCAAGTACCACCTCGAGGGCGAAGGCCGCACCGGGCTCTCCTCGGACGAGCTCATCGGCTGGTACGAGGAGCTCTGCGACCGCTACCCGATCATCTCCATCGAGGACGGGCTCGACGAGAACGACTGGTCGGGCTGGAAGCGCCTGACGAAGAAGCTCGGCGACCGGGTCCAGCTCGTGGGCGACGACCTGTTCGTGACGAACCGCGAGCGCCTCGACAAGGGCATCAAGAGCGGCGCCGCCAACTCCATCCTCGTCAAGGTGAACCAGATCGGGAGCCTGACCGAGACCCTGGACACGATGAGCCTCGCGGCGCGCAACGGGTACACCTGCGTGGTGTCGCACCGCAGCGGCGAGACCGAGGACACCACGATCTCCGACCTCGCGGTGGCCACCGGCGCCGGGCAGATCAAGACGGGCTCGCTCTGCCGCACGGACCGCGTGTGCAAGTACAACCAGCTGCTGCGCATCGAGGAAGACCTCGCCGGGCAGGCGGTCTACCTCGGCCGCGACGCGTTCAGTTCGATCGGGCTTCGGGGCGCGCCGGCGAAGAAGAGCAAGAAGTAGCTCTCCTCTGCATGGCGGCGAGGGCGGCCTAGAAGTCGGGGGGCTGGACCAGCCGGTCGGCCCACTCCGCGTCCGGGATCGCGCACAGGCTCTGGGGGTCGTCGACGTCCACGACGGTGACCCCAGTGATCGCGATCGTGGCCCGGAAGGGCACCCCGTCCACGTGCTCGGTGACCGTCGCCGTCGCCGTTCCGCTCACCGCGACCATCTCCAGCTGGGGCGGTTCGTCGACATCGGTGCAGGCCCACCAGGGCTGAGGGTCCACCAGGGACGCCCGCCACGCCTCGTCGGGGTCCGACAGATCGACCGTGACCGAGGTCCCCACGGGGTCCGGGTCGGAGTCGGGCCACGGCGGCAGCGGGATCGACACCGCGAGGCCGGGCCCGAACCCGTCGGAGTTCCACAGGACGAGGCTGGAGCAGGCGCTGGTGTACGGCCAGGGAAAGGACTCGAGCTTCTCCGCGACCGGACAGGCGCTCGAGGCGGCGCTGTCGTCGTCGTCGGACGCCGCATCGTCGTCGTCGGACGTCGCGTCGTCGTCGTTGGACGTCGCGTCGTCGTCATCGGACGTCGCGTCGTCGTTGGGGGGCACCTGGCCACAGGCGACGATGCCGAGGACGAGGAGGAGCAGGAGCGATCGCATGCGCCCAGAGTGCCTCCCTCCGCTTTCTGCTCTGTAACGGCCTGCGAGGCCGGCCCTCACAAGCTGGTCCCCGGCGGGAGCCCGAGCAGGAGCACCGGCCCCCTCCCCTGCCCGAGCTTTCGCGCCGCCGTGAGCCCATGGCGGACGCAGGCGCGACCGTGCTCCACCGCCTCGATCACCGAGCTGCCCGCGGCCAGCGCGCAGGCGATGGAGGTGGACACGAGGCAGCCGGTGCCGTGGTCGTGGGGGGTGGGGATCCGTGGAGCGGAGAACGTCATCTGGCGGTCCTCGCCCGGGAAGTCGAGGACATCGGTGACCAGGTCGCCAGCGACGTGCCCGCCGGTGAGGAGGACCGGGACGCCGAGGCGCGCGGACAGGGCGGCGGCGTCGGGCTCGTCGTCGAGGAGCGCCCGGGCCTCGGCGAGGTTGGGGGTCACCAAGGTGGCCAGGGGCGCGAGCCGGTCCCGCACCACGCGCAGGGCGTCCTCGGTCAGGAGCTCGGCGCCGGACGACGCCCACAGGACGGGGTCGAGGACGACGGGGAGCCGGACCCCGGAGAGGGCGTCGGCCACCGCGTCTGCGACGCCGGCGTCCCCCAGCATCCCGATCTTGACGGCCGCGACGGGCAGATCGTCGAAGATCGCGCCGAGCTGGGCGGCCACGAGGCGAGCATCCACCGGAGCGACGTGGGTCACTCCTCGCGTGTTCTGGACGGTGTGGGCAGTGATGACCGCGGCCCCGACCTGGCCGTGCACGGCGATGGCGCGCAGGTCCGCCTGGATGCCGGCGCCCCCGGAGGGATCCGAGCCGGCGATGGTGAGGACGACGGGAGGGGCTTCTTCGCTCATGGCGCCAGCTTGCACCTCGTCGGGGGGGTCTGCCACCCTCCGGCCGCCGTGAAGCTCCGCCTCCTCTTGTTGTCCCTCGTCGTCCTGGCGACCGGCTGCCGCGCCCACAAGACGTTCTTTCGGGGGGTCGACCGGGCCATCTACGAAGAGACTGAGCTGGAAGAGCTGGAGCCGGCGTCCGCGGCGGAGCTGGCCGCCGAAGCGGCGCGGCAGGCGCAGCAGGCGGCGGACGCCGAGGCCGCCCAGGAAGCGCAGCGAGCTGCCGACGAGGCAGCGGCCACCGAGGAGGCCACCGGACCCGCCGAGGTCACGTCGGCGGTCCCCGCCGCGGAGCACTGGCTCGAGGGCGTGCGCCTCACCGACGACGGGCTCCAGGGCCGCGCCGAGTGGAGCCGCGACGGCAAGCGCATCGTCTTCCAGTCGGTCCGGGCGGCGGACAAGGGCGCGAACCCCTGGGAGCAGGTCTACCTCATGAACAGCGCCGGCGAGGGCCAGCTGCGCGTCACCGCGGGCGTAGGCAAGACCCACGGCGCGGTCCTCGTGCCGAACACCTCGGACCTCGTCATCGCCTATGCGTCCACGGCGCACACGGGCGCGACGCCGCCGCGGGACAGCGTCGCCGTGGGCGACTCGGCGGACCACGACATGGAGCTCGTGCTCCAGAACCTGACCAGCGGCGCCACCCGGATGCTCGCCCAGGGGCCCGGCTTCGACGGCGAGCCCCACTTCTGCACCCCTGAGGACTACGTGTTCGCCTCGGCGCGCACGGGCGACCTGGAGATCTACCGGCAGACGGGCAGCGTGCGCACCCGCATCACCGAGCGCCCGGGCGCCGACGAGTCCCCGCGCCTCTCCATCGACTGCCGTCTGCTGGTGTGGGTCCGCCGTACCCCCGAAGGCTCGGAGCTCGTCGTCCGCCGCGATGGCACCGACACCGTCGCGCTCTCCGTGCCTGCCGGCATCCACACCCCCGCGTTCTCCCGCCTCGCGAGCCACGTGGTCTTCAGCTCGGACCTCGCCGAGCCGGGCGGTCCCCTGGAGCTGTTCTCCCTCGAGCTGCACTCCGGAACGCTCCGTCGCCTCACCGCCTCGGACGCGTCCGAGCGCGCCCCCCGCGTCCGCCCCGACGGCGCGGCTCTGCTGTACAGCTCCGACGCCGAGGGCACCCCCCAGCTCTACGTCGCGCCGTGGGCCGAGGACGTGGGCACGGTGTGGTCCGTCGGCCCCTCGAAAGGCACGCCATGAGCTTCGATCTCGACGCCCTCGCCCCCGACCCCTCGGACCTCACCCCGAAGACCCCGGCGGACAGCGCGGTGGAGATGACCCAGCTCGTCCTCCCGAGCCACGCGAACAACCGGGGGACGGCCTTCGGCGGTCAGATCACCGCGTGGATCGACGTGGCCGCCGCGGTGTGCGCCGCCCGCCACGCCCACGGCAACGTCGTCACCGCCTCCCTCGACGCGGTCGACTTCGTGCGGCCCATCCTCCAGGGCCACGTCGTCGTGCTGAAGGCGCAGGTGAACCATGTCGGCCGCAGCAGCATGGAGATCGGCGTGCGGGTCGAGGGGGAGGTGTTCGGGGGCGGGCGCTACCACGCGACGACCGCGTACACGACGTTCGTCGGCCTGGACGAGGACGGCCGGCCGCGACCCGTTCCGCCGCTGCGCCTGGAGACGGACGAGGACCGCCGCCGCTACGCCGAGGCCGAAGAGCGCGCGGAGCTCCGCGACCAGCGCCGCCGGACCCGCGCGAAGAAGCTGGACGGGTAGGCGGGCAGGGACCCTCCCGCTCCCGGTCAGAGCCCCGGGGCGTCCGTGCCGGGCTCCTCGCGGGCGAAGACGCAGCTCGCCTCATCCCCCTCTTCGACGTCGAACTCGGTGCCCGGACCGTCGAAGAGGAACCACGTCCGCAGGAGCTCCCCGTCCCAGCACTCGCTGCCGGGGACGACCACCTCCCCCACAGACCCTCCGGTCATCAGGTAGTCGGCGCGGCCGGTGAGCTCGGCCGTCCACCGGCTGCGGATGACGTAGCTCTCGGCGTCCTCGCCCTGCCCCACCAGGTCGCCGGTCGTCGCGTACTCGAAGAACCCGCCGAGCCCGTCGCCGCCCCGGTACCGGTAGCTCGCGTCGTCGAGCCGGTCCTTCTCGTTGAACTGCAGCGACGTGGAGATCGCGTCCACGAGGACCCGCTCCCCGGACCGCGCGTGCCCCACGAGGAGCTCGCCCGTGGCGTCGTCGAACCGCGCGTCCACCACCGACCACACCGAGGCGTCGAACCGGAACTCCCCGTCCCCCTCCCGCAGCGACGCGCCGCGCTCGAACACGCCCTCCATCAGGATCTGCCACTCCGTGGCGTCGTCGGCCTGCCAGGCGGGGACCGGCGCCACCTCCAGCGAGTACGCAAACAGGGCGTCCTCTGCGCGGGTCACCACGAGGCGCGCCGAGGTCCCGTCCCGCCGCCCGGGCCAGGGTCCCCAGATGCGCAGGTCCTCCTCACGCCGGGTCACGTCGTTCTCGATGATCCCGTCCACCACCCCGAGCAACGAGAAGACGATGCCGTTGTAGACCTCGCTCACCGCCACCGTCGTGGTCACCAGGTCCGCGCGCTCCCCGAGGTCACGCGCGCCCGCGTCCTCGATGCGCGGTGCATCCGTCGCCACGTCGTCGCGCGCCGGGAGCGACGTGCGGAACAGGTCGTCCTCCAGCAGCAGCTGGTTCGACAGGGGGTCGCCGCAGCCGACCAGCACGACGAGCAGGACCAGGGGAACTCGGGGCATCGTCACTCTCCATGCATCCATGAGGGCTCCGTTCACAGCCGGAACCAGAGCGAGGCCAGGGCTTCGCCGTAGCCGAGCACCTGCTGCTTGCCGTCGGCGACGTACATCGTCCCGTGCAGCCGCCCCTCGAAGGAGACGCCGACGCGGGGCGCGAAGCGGAGGCCGAAGCCGCCCGCGAAGCCCGGGGTGAACATCGTGTAGTCCTGCGGAGCCTGGACCCCGAGGGGCTGGAGATCCCGGTGGATCCAGATCAGCGCGAGGCGCAGGCCTACGAACGGCCGGAACCACCGGGCTCCGGGGACCGTGGGGGTGAGGTAGGGGCCGCCGCTCGCGACCACCTGCAGGTAGGTGGCGTCGAGCTCGACGCCGGGGGTCAGGGTCGTCTGGAGCCGCGCGCCGCCGAGGAGCGCCTCGAAGCGCAGCGAGCCCGCAGGCCCGAAGAGGTTGCGCAGCTCGATCTCCACCCCGGACAGGGGCATCGCGGGGATGAGGCTCTCGCGGATGGAGGCGTCGAAGAAGCCCTGTCCGCCGCCCTTGATGGCCAGGGTGACCTCCTTGCCCTGGGCGAGCCGACGCACCCGGCGCGTCGCGCCCTTCGTGGCGTCCTCGGAGTACGGGACGGCCCGCATCGCCGTCCGGTCGACGGTCCCCTCGCCGCCGTCCCGCAGCGACAGCCGCTGCTCGTACAGGGCGTCGGGCTCACGCAGCTGGATGCGGTACCGACCGGACTCGACGAGCAGGCGCGTGGGTCGCCCCGGCACCTGCTGCACCTCGGCCACGAACTGCTGCGCGTCGTCGTCGAACACCAGGAACCGGCCCGCGGCGTCCCCGTCGAAGCGCAAGGCGGCGCCGCGCGTGCCGAGCCGGGTGAGCACGAGGTCGCCCGACCCCGACAGGTCGTAGTCGAACCCCGGGTGCTGGGCGCCGGCCCGGGTGGACGCGGTGTGGGCGACCGTGCGGTGGAAGACGTACCGGTAGGCCTCATCCAGCGTGACCTCGCCGTCGCCGGACGTGTCCGCATCGCCGCGGAGGCCGGACAGCAGGTAGTGGGTGAAGTAGGACCCGCCGACCTCGTCCGACTCCTGAGACGCCTCGTCCGCCGCGGAGCTGGTGATGACGACCTCGCCTCGCGCGTCCACCTCGGCGCTCGCGTCCCGGAGGAAGCCCGGCGCTCGGGCAGCCCCCTTCGTCCGGGTGGCGCCCCCCGCGTAGCAGGAGTCGAGCAGCAGGAGCCGCACGTCCGCCCCGCTGCCCGCCAGCGCCTCCTTGAGCTCGGTGTAGGGCACGGTCCCCGACCCCAGCCGCAGGGCATCCGGGTCCGCGTGGCCGGAGTAGAAGAACAGGACGGTGACGTGGTCGGCGCCGTCGCCGCGGGAGCGGGCCACGTCGTCCGCGAGCCCGCGCAAGGCCCCCCGGAGCTGCGACGCGGTCGGGCTGAGCAGGACCTCGGTGCGGCCGCGCGGCACGTCGCCGAGCTGATCGAGGACGTCGGCGAAGCGGCGAGCGTCGGCCTCGGCGTAGAACAGCGGCGAGGACCCCGGCGCCGCCTGGTTCGCTCCCACCACGAGCGCGTGGCGCACGGACCCCTCGGCCGCCGCAGACAGCGGCCACGAGAAGAGACACACGAGGATGGCGAGCCAGCGGATCAACGCAGGGCGTCCTCCTTGTGGGCCACGAACGTGGCGACGTCGGCGCCCAGCCCGTCGGCCCACGCACCGCCGGCGAGGGCGTCGGGACCCCTGCGCTCGAGAGCGTCGTGGACGGCCCGCTCCAGGTCCTCCACCAGCAGCGCCTCGTCGGACAGGAACGCAACGAACACCTCGGGGCCCGGCGCGTCGTCGAGCACCAGCGCATCGGGGAGTGGGCGGTTCGTCCCCGGGGTGAACGGCATGGACAGGTCACCACCCACCGGCACGTAGCGGGACACGGTCCCCGTGCCGTCGACCCCGAGCAGGGCGAGGTGCGACGCGGTGGTGGTCACGGTGAACTGGATCGCGTCGCCCGCCCCGAGCGTCACCCCGCTGTCGAGGCGCACGGGGTCGCCCGCGGTCTGCTGCCAGGCGGACAGGGTCGCCGCGCCCTTGAGCCGGTTCGGCGACGGGGCGACGCCGTCGGGCGGCGCGTCGGGCAGAAAGACGCCGAGCAGGAGCGCCGTCACCACCGCGGCCAGCGCCCACCCCAGCGACCGGGGCTGCAGCCAACGCCCGAACAGGCCGCGGGGGGCGCGCTCCTCAGGCACCGCCTCCGCCCGGCGCAGCAGCTCGTCCTTGTGCGCTCCGAACGGCCGCGCCTCGAGGAACGCCCGGTCTTCGGCCTCGATGGCCGCGAGCTGCGCCGCGAGCGCCGGGTCCTCCCCCACGGCCGCGCGCGCCGTCGACGCCTCGGCGTCGGGCAGATCCCCCGCCGCGAGGCGCCGGAGGGTGTGCGGAGAGACGGCCCCGCTCGGGGGCTCGGGCCGGCTCAGGAGCTGCTCCAGTCGATTCATGGTGTCCTCGTCCAGGTCGTGCCTGCTCATGCCGGTCCTCCGCCCATCGCGGCCAGGATGTGTCCCTCGAAGCCCTTGCGCACCCGCTTGCGCGCCTCGTCCACGAAGGCCCGCAGGCGCTTGCGGACGGTCGGCACGGAGAGCCCCACCTCGGCGGCGATCTCCGCCTGGGTCATGTCCTCGAAGTAGTAGAGGACCGCGAGGCGAGCGAGGTCCTCGTCCATGTCCTCCATCACCGCGCGGACGATGTCGAGCACCTCGACGCGCCCGTGCCCCTCGGGGCCGGTCCCGGCGCCCGGCCGCTCCTCCTTGCGCTGGTGGAGCTTGTCCCGCCGACCGGTGCGGTTGCGGATCACGTTCAGGCAGTGGTTCGTGGCGATGCGATACAGCCACGTGCCGCGGGTGCTGTGGCCGTCGAAGCCGTCCCAGGAGCGGATGGCCCGCGCGAAGACCTCCTGGGTCGCGTCCCAGGCGTCGTCCTCGTTGCGCAGGATCCGCCGGCACCGGGCGAACACGAAGCTCGCGTGCTGCTCGTAGAGTCGGGCGAGCTGGACCTCGGTGGGGGCGCTCATGCCGCTCTGCCTGTGCATCGTTGGCTCATCGGTCCCTCAGCGTACCGGCGGGACGGGCGGGTCCCTCCGACGGGAGGTTGGACACACGAGCCCGCGCGCAGGGAAAGAAGTCGCCCTCGATCGCCCCTGCCTCGTCGGCGCTCCTGCGTTACCCTCGCGGCCTCATGCGCCGCACTGTGCCCCTCGCCCTGCTCGTCCTCGCCGCCGGCTGCCGCCTGCCGGACCCCGCGCCCGTGGAGATCGACGAGATCGTCCAGTTCGGGTTCTCCCGCTACGCCGCGGACGAGGACGACCTGAACGACCGCACGCTGGCCGACGCCGCCGAGAACCTCACGCTGTGGTGGGACGAGAACGACCAGGGCGCCGAGCTCTTCACCGCCGTGGACGACACGGAGCTGCGTGACGAAGACCTCGCCACCCTCGACCCGCCGAACTCCGCCTCGGACGCCGGCGCGCTCTTCGGGGTCATGGTGGGCCGGGTGACCGACTGCACGCTGGACGACATCGACCGCCTCTACTTCATCGACGATCAGCACGGGCTCTTCCCGGACAACTACGTGGGATACACCCGCACGCGCACGTCCGACTTCGACTGCTTCCTCGAGGACGACGGCTGCGAGGAGATCACCTGGAACGCGGACGTCGTCCAGGAGACGAACGTCATCGGCACGATCGTGACCCGGGAGTTCACCCTCGGCTCCGGCCTGCGCCGCGTCTCAGCCATCCCTGCGGACCCGGCGGAGACCACCCCGGGCGAGGTGCAGGCGCGCTTCTCCCGGACCTGGATGCTCGACCCCGCGGTGATGAGCCCCGTCATCGCCAACAGCGACTTCCGGCAGAACTACCAGCTCGAGATCATGACGCCGTACGACGGCGGCATCATCCACTTCTACGGGATGTGGACCGACCTGCGCTCGGACCTGAACACCGAGGCCCCGATCTTCATCAACGGGTACGTGGACGGCCTCGCCGAGACGCTGGACGCGCTCGAGGAGCACTGCCAGGGCGGCTGATGGCGGGCAAGGACTCCCCTCGCCTCGCGCCCAACCGAGGGCGCATCGGGCCGTACGCGATCCGCGGGCTCCTCGGCCAGGGCGGGATGGCGGCGGTCTACCTCGCCGAGGACACGCGCGACGGGCGGCACGTGGCCGTCAAGGTCCTCGCGCGCATGCGCCCCTCGTGGGTCCACCGGTTCTCCCGTGAGTTCGAGGCCGCCCGCCGGGTCGACCACCCCAACGTGGTGCGGGTGCTGGAGGCCGGCGAGCACGAAGGCACCGCCTACTTCTCCATGGAGCAGGTACGCGGGGTGACCGCCCAGCGCTACGTCCTGAGCCTCAGCGGCTCCGATCCCCTGCCCCCGCCGCCGCCGATGGACGGCGAGGCGAAGCCCGAGCCCGTGGACGTGAACCGCCTCGTGCGAACCATCGCCGTCGGGATCCAGCTCACGCGGGCGGTGGCGGCGATCCACCGGGTGGGCCTCGTGCACCGGGACCTGAAGCCCGGCAACGTCCTCGTCACCGACGACGGCCTCGTCAAGCTCGTGGACTTCGGCGTCGCGAAGTGGCTCGAGGAGCAGAGTCAGTTCACCCAGGTCGGCCACGTCGTCGGCTCCTACTCGTACATGTCCCCGGAGCAGATTACGGGCGCCGAGGTGGACCACCGGGCGGACACCTACGGGATGGGGGTCCTGCTCTACGAGCTCATGTCCGGCGCGCCCCCGTTCCGCGCCCGGCGGCCGCAGGAGTACCTCTGGCTGCACTGCACGGCCCAGCCGGAGCCCCTGTCGCGGACGCTCATCGGCTTCCCCCCCGAGCTCGACAAGCTGCTCCTGGGGATGCTCCAGAAGGAGCCGGCCGACCGCCCGGAGTCCATGGCGGAGATCGAGCGCGCGCTCATGGCTGTGCAGGAGCAGATCGAGGCGGCAGCCGGCCGTCCTGCGAGGGCACCCATCGACGACGAGGTGCCGAGCGAGGTGCGGGCGCGCAAGCAGTCGAACTCCCTGCTCGGCCTCCGGAGCAAGGCGCGCAAGTCCCGGGCCTCGAAGGCGCCGGGCTCCGACGAGGCGTTCGCGAAGCTCGCCGCCGAGCTGTCCGAGGAGCTCTCCGAGCCGTCGCCGCCGGACGCCCTGCGGGAGCCCGAGCTCAAGCTGTCCTCCCGGTCGAGCGCCGCGCTGGCCGCCCTCGTCACGCCCCGCCACGTGGGCCGCAAGGCGGAGCTGGACGCCCTGCTCGGCGAGCTCAAGCGCGTGCGGCGCGAAGGCTGCCGCGCCGTCGTGGTCTCCGGAGGCGACGGGCTCGGCAAGACACGCCTGCTCGAGACGTTCCGCGGCCTCGCCTGGGTGAAGGGCGCGCGGGTGGCCATCGGCCGGTGCCACTCCACCGGGGCCTTCTGCGGTCCGTTCCACGACGTGATTCTGCGCCTGGCCGGCCCGGGGCTGGCCAGGTCCCACAGCGAGAAGATCCTGGGCGAGGACGCCAGCCTGCTCCGCCGCTTCTTCCCCGCGCTGGGCTCCCGCGCGATCCCGGTGGGCGGAGGCGTGGGCCGGGACACCCTGACCTCGGGCCTCGAAGACCCGGGCGCCGTCTACCGGGCGGTGGGCGAGGCGTTCCGACGCGCGGCCGCCGAGGCTCCCCTCGTCATCGGCATCGAGGATGCGCACCGGGCGGACCCGGGGACGGCCCGGCTCGTGCGCTCGCTGCTCACGCGCCTCGGGGCCCCGAGCCCCGCGCGGGTGCTCGTCGTCCTCACCTGCCGCATGGAGGAAGTGGACGCGGGCCACGAGGGCGCGCTCGTCCCGAGCCTCCTGCGCGAGGAGCAGGTCACCCACCTGCCGCTGGCGGCCCTGAACGAGGCCGAGGTCCACGAGCTGGTGCGCTCGGTCACCGCCGACCTCGATCTCTCCGACGAGGTCGTGGCGCGCCTCGCCGACGCAGCCAGCGGCAACCCCCGCTTCGCAGTGGAGTCGGCGCGCTCGGTGGTCGAAGCGGGAGGCGCCGACGAAGGCGGAGACGTGCCCAGCACCCTGCGCGCCGCCTTCCGCGCCCGCCTCGACAAGCTCGGCAAGCCCGCCCACGACGTAGCCCGCTGCATCGCGCTGGTGGGCGAGCTGCCGCCCCTGGCCATCGTCCAGACCGCGTCGGGGTTGTCGGCGGACGCCTTCGGCGACGCGGTGAGCGAGCTGGAGCGCAAGCGGGTCGCGGCGGTGCACGCCCGGGAGGACGAGCCCGAGACCATCTCCCTTGCGTCGGACGCGCTGCGCACCACCCTGCTCGACTCCCTGTCGCGGACGCAGGCCCGGACCCTCCATCGGCGGGCGGCGGCGGCCTGGCTCACGGCGGGGCCCACCCAGCCCGGCGGGGCGGCCCAGGTGGCCCGCCACCTGTTCGCCGCCGGCGAGTCCGGAGCCGCGTTCCCCCATGCGCTGGAGGCCGCCTACCAAGCGGGGCAGCAGCTCGACTACGCCTCGGCGCGACGGTGGATGGCGCAGCTGCGGCAGGCCTCGGACGAACACCTCGAGGCGGTGAGCGAGGAGGCGGCGCACCGCTTCCAGATGTTGTCGTTCCGCCTCGCGTTCATGGACGGCGATCTGGACAAAGCGAGGGACGCTATCGCCCGGGCGGCCCGCGCCGCGCCGGACCCGCGGTCGCGGCTCGAGACCGGGGTCGCGCTCGCCCGCTTCCACACCCGCTCAGGCAACTACGTGGGCGCGGTGCAGGTGGCGCGCCGCGGGCTCCGGGAGGCCCGCCAGGCGGCGCTGCCCGACCTCGCCGTGCTCTTCGCGACCCAGGGCGCGCGGGCGGCCCGGCGCTCCGGGGACATCGAGTCGGCGCTGGCGTGGCTCGCCGAGGCGGACCTGCTCGTGCGCAAGAACCCGCGGCTGGAAGCCCTCGGGGTGCGGGTGGCGTGGACGCGGTCGGCGGTGCTCCTCGAGCTCCATCGAGGCGGCGAGGCGGAGCCGGAGATCCTGCGCGCCATCGATCTGGCCCGGAGCACCCACCAGGAGCGCGCCGAGGCGGGGCTGCGCACGAACCTGTCGGTGCTGCACTGGCGGCGGGGCGAGCTGTCGGCGGCGGCCGAGCAGGTGGAGCAGGCGCGGCGGATCTTCGAGGAGCTCGGCGAGCTCGATCAGGTCGCCCTCATCGAGACGAACCTCGCCGAGCTGCGGGTGAAGCAGGGCCAGCTGGAGAAGGCGCGGGAGCACGCCCGGGGCGCGTGGAAGCGTCAGCGGCAGCTGCGGGACCGGCAGGGCCTCCTCGTGGCGGCGTCGACGGCGCTCATGGTGGCGCGGTCCATCGGCGACTCGGTCCTCGCGGACGAGGTGGTCAAGGTGGTCGGCGACGGGCCGCAGGGCGGGCCGGGGGTGGAGACCGAGTGGTCGCCGTACTTCCTCGAGCGCGCGCGGCGCAAGCGGCTGGCCCTGGATGTGGGTGGGGCGTACGCAGCCCTGGACAAGGCCGAGGCGGCCCTGGGGGCGAACCCGCCCGCGTATCGAAAGCGCGAGCTCGACCTGGAGCGGGCGGAGCTGCTCCTCGACGAGGGCCACGTCACCCAGGCGAAGGCGCTGCTCGGCGGCGTGGTCCGTGGCGCCCAGGACGAGCAGCACCTGCCGGTGGCCTGGTACGCGCGGGCGGTGATGGCGGCGGCCGAGGCCCGCGGAGGTGGCGCGCCCCAGCTCGTGGCGCCGCCGAAGGCCCTGCTGGCCGACAACCTGCACCTCGCCCTGGCGACGCTGGCCTGGCACGCCGAGGCGAGCGCGGCCATGGGACGGCACGAGGAAGCACGCACCATGCGCGAGCGAGGCGCGGCCCTGGCCCGGCAGCGGGGGTTCGCGGACTGGCTGCAACGGCTGGGGTGACCGCGCTCGTGCGGGCCTGACCCGGCCCCGCCGGCGCCCGAGAGTTCAGGCGACGAGGCTCAGAGACCGGCTTCTCCGAACCAGGCGACGATCCGATCCCGCACCGCCTCCTCCTGGATCAACAGGTCCACTCCGTGGGCGTCGGTCCCGGGCACGAGCATCGCTTCACGGTCGCCGCCGGTGATGTCCACCAGCTCACCCGCCTGCTCTGCCTGGATCGCCTCGTCGGCGCCGGCGATGAAGAGGCCGTCCCGCAGGGTGAGGCTGTCGTCCCCTTCGAGGTCCTCAGCGCGGTCCCGGCGCGCGGACACGGTGGCGATGGCCTGACACCCCCACGGCGCCTGCTGCCCTCCGTGGGTGTTGTGGTTGGCCACGATCGCCATGTTGCCGCCCACCGAGAGACCGACCGCGCCGACCCGGTCGGGATCGATCTCCCGCGGCCGGCCCTGGAGCTCGTCGAGCCCCGCCATCACGTCGAACCGCAGCTGTTCGCGGTCGGACAGCAGCGTGTTGATGGGGACCGCCGCCTCGTCCGAGGTGCCGTGGCTGCGGAAGTCGATGGCGAGGAGCGAGTAGCCGGCGTCGAGCAGATCGCCCCAGATCACGTTGAAGTCCGCCCGGTCGCGCTCGAACTGGTGGAGCAGCAGGAGCGCCGGGCCGCGCTCGGCGCCGGGCGCGGCCTGGAACGTCCCCTCGAGGGTCAGCCCGTCCAGGGTCTCGATGCGGATGTCCTCGGGGGTGGTCGGCGTGGGCTCGTCGCCGAGGTTGCCCGAGTTCGGGCAGCCGGCCAGCAAGAGACAGAGGAGAGCGGGAGAGAGAGACGAGCGTGGCATTGGCGGGATCGTAGGGCGCCAGCACCCGGTTCGGCCAGCGGAGGCCGCCCTCCGCCCCCTCTGAGTTTGTGGGAACCCACACCCCGACGACCGGTCGCACTCCAAGGACCGCCCTGGAGACTCGCCCCATGCACCGTTCGCTGGTGATCGCCGCCGCCTTCGCCCTCCCCCTCGCGCTCGCGTCCATCGACTGCGTCCCCGAGACCTTCGACGAACCGCTGGACGACCTCCCGGAGTCGGACGCACACGCCCTGACCGAGCATGCCCGCGGAGGTCCGCCCGTCTCTGCGGCGGACCGCAGCCCCACCACCCCCGGCGACAGCGTCCCGACCACGCAGCGCGCCGCGCGCGCGTGGGATCTCGACGCCTACCAGCCCAAGATGGTCGACCACTGCGACGAGCCCGCGTCCGGCGTGATGACTGCGTGGACCGACGGCGCGTCCTGGGAGCTCCCGCTGCTCCACACGGACGTGGACGCCGCCATCTCGGGGATGGTCGCCGACGTCTCGGTCATCCAGACCTTCACGAACCCCTTCGACGACCCGATCGAGGCCGTCTACACCTTTCCCCTCCCGGACGACGCCGCCGTCGACGGCATGACCCTGCGGGTCGGCGACCGGGTCATCGAAGCCTCGGTCCATGAAAAGGATGAGGCGAAGGAGATCTACGAGGAGGCCAGACGAGGAGGCCTGATGGCGGCGCGTCTCGACCAGGAGCGCCCCAACGTCTTCGTGCAGAACGTGGCGAACCTGATGCCCGGCGCCGTCATCGAAGTGGAGCTCCACCTCGTGCAGCCGCTGGAGTTCGAGGACGGCGGCTACGACTGGACCTTCCCTCTCGTGGTCGGCCCCCGCTACGTCCCGGGTGACGACGACCCGAACCCGGCGACGGGGGGCCAGGTCGATCTGGCGGCGGCGCGGGACGCCCTCGACGTCCCCTACTCCCCCACCCGCACCGGGAACGACGTGGACATCGCTGTCAGCGTGGATGCCGGCGTGGCCATCACCGACATCCACTCGCCGTCCCACGACATCGTCGTCGATCGGTTCGGCGCCGCCGGCGCGGACGTCGCCCTCGCCCCGGATGACACCATCCCCAACAAGGACTTCGTCCTCCGCTACGAGGTGGGGGGCGAGGCCCCCGAGGTCGCCCTGCTGGCCCAGCACGACGATGACGACCCCGTCTTCATGCTCGTCATCCAGCCCCCCGCCGAGGCCTTCGTCACCGACGACATCGTCACCCCGAAGGAGATGGTCTTCGTCGTGGACACGTCCTGCTCCATGAGCGGGTACCCCCTCGACAAGGCGAAGGACGCGATGACCCTGGCCATCAGCGAGATGAACCCCGACGACCGGTTCACGGTCATGGACTTCAACGACAAGGTCAGCCGGCTCGCGCCTCGGCCCCTGGACAACACCACCGCGAACCGGCGGAAGGGGCTCGCCTACGTGGAGTCCTTCCGAGGCAACGGGGGGACGCGGATGCTCGACGGCATCGAAGCGGCCCTGGACCTGCCCGCCGACCCCGAGCTGCTCCGCACCGTCGTGTTCCTCACCGACGGCTACATCGGTAACGAGGCCGACATCCTCTCCGCCATCGACCAGCGCCTCGGCGCGCGGACGCGGCTGTTCAGCCTGGGGATCGGCAGCTCGGTGAACCGCTACCTGCTCGACCGCATGGCGAAGGCCGGCCGCGGGGACGTGGAGTACGTGCTCCACGCGGAGCAGGCGGATGAAGCGGTCGCGAACCTGTACGAGCGCATCCGCAACCCAGTGATCACGAACCTCGAGGTCGACTTCGGCGGCGCCGAGGTGAGCGGGGTCTACCCGGACCCGTTGCCCGACCTGTTCGCAGGGCAGCCCATCGTCCTGATGGGGCGCTACAGCACCCCAGGGCCGGCGACGATCACCGTCCGCGGGCAGACCCGCAACGGCCCCTACGAGCAGGTGGTGGACGTGGTGCTGCCCGCCGATGGCGACGACCACCCGGGGCTGCCCTCGCTGTGGGCGCGGCAGGTGGTGGACGACCTGGAGAGCCGGAACCGGGGCGGACAGGACGAGGCACTGAACGCCGAGCTGCTCGACCTCGCCCTCCACCACGGGCTGATGACGCGGCTCACGTCGATGGTCGCGGTGGACAGCGAGGTAGTGAACCCCGGCGGCGACGCGGAGCGGCACGAGGTCCCGCTGGAGACGCCCGAGGGGGTGGATCTGGAGGCGGCGGCCGGGCCTCTGGGTCCTGATGGCCTCGCAAGACCGAACCACACGGCGGCGGCGAACCCCGTGCGCCCCCCCGCCTGCGACCGGTTCGACGACCGAGGGCTCGGCGGCGAAGGCGGGCTGATCGGGGTCTCGGGGGCGGGGCTCGGAGGCTCGGCGTACGGCTACGGCAGCGGGTCCGCGATGGTGGGCGGCAGGGCCAGCGGGAGCGGGACGACGGCGTCGAAGGGGCGAGAGGTGCACTTCAACTACTCCCCGAAGAAGGGCCTCGGCACCCGCGGCTCGGGCCTCGGCGGCGGGGGCACTGCCCAGAGCCTCGGCGGCCTCGGCAGCCGCGGCATGGGCAGCGGGGCGTCCGGGTACGGCAAGGGCGGCGGCCTGCGCAAGAAGGTCGCCCGCCCCGAGGCGCCGCGCGGCTCCGAGGCGGACGAGCCCGCCCCGGCTCCGGTCCAGGGCCTGCCCGAGGGCAGCGGCGGGCGGGAGCAGCGCGCCGGAAACACGCCGACCAGCACCGTGGGCGACCCCATCATCCTCGGCGCGATCGACAAGTCGACCATTGATCGCGTGGTGAAGAACAACCTCGCGGCGGTCCGGTACTGCTACCAGCGCGTGCTCCAGGCGCGCCCCAACCTCGGCGGCAAGATCACGCTCAAGTTCGTCATCGGCAAGGACGGCGCAGTGTCGTCAGCCGCGGTGAAGACGACCACCCTGGGCAGCCCCGCCGTGGAGGACTGCGTCGTGAAGCGATTCGAGGCGATGCAGTTCCCGAAGCCCCGAGGCGGCGGCATCGCGATCGTCACCTACCCGCTGGTGTTCAACCCGGACTGAGCACCAAGCAGCGCGGCCCCCGCCCTCGGTGGAGGGCGGGGGCCGGCCGTGGCTCTCAGGACAGGCGTCAGGCAGTCGCCATCGCCCTCCGCGCCGTCAGGAAGAGCGCGCCGAGGCCGAGCACCGTGGCCGCCAGCGTCGCCAGGCCGCCCAGGAGCGGGATGGCGTAGAGGAGGTGCAGCGTCACGAGGCCCACCGCGAGGGCGCCCAAGGCCTTCGGCGTCTGGTTCATCCGCTCCAGCAGCAGCCAGCCGAGCGCATAGGCCGCCACGAGGCGGGCGAGGTAGAGCGCGGGCACATAGACCGCGAGGCTGAACAGCGACAGGGGGATGGGGAGGATGAACACGGCGAGGAACACCGCGAGGACGGGCACGCCGAGCAGCACCGCGAAGCCGACGCCCAGGGCGACGGGGCTCTCCTCGGCGAGGAGCTCGGCGGGGCGGCTGAGGGCGCGAGGGAACAGGCCGAGCAGCGCGGCGCCGGCGAGCAGCGCAGCCACGAGCATGCCGACCTTGAAGCCGAACCCACCCATGCTGCTGTCGTCGTCGTCCTCGGTGTCCATGTCGACGGCCTTCTTCGTCCAGTCCGTCGCGCCGACGCTGGCGCCGTCAGCGACCGAGGCCTCCTCGGGGGACGAGTACTCCAGCGTCCCGCCGATGGTCGCTCCCGCGCCCACCTCCAGGTTCGCCACCTCCAGCTGCACGTCGCCCGCGACGCTGCCGTCGAGGTCGAAGTTCGCGCCCGCGCCCATCAGATCCCCGCCGATGGCCCCCGCGTGCTCGAGGTCAGCGCCCGCGAAGTAGACGTTGCCGGACACGGTCACCCCCTCGGGGATGCGCAGGCTCTCGCCGAGGGCGTAGAGGTCCCCAGCGACGTCCGCCGAGAGCGTCAGGGTCTCCCCCAGCATGAGGGCGTCCCCGCCGACGGGCCCGGCGACGCGCACCTCGCGCCCGGCGCCGACGAAGTTGTCGAGCACCTGGCCGTTCATCTCCAGGACCTCGCCGGCCGCCACGACGTCGGGGGCGGTGGCGTCCACCTGCACGTTGCGGCCTCCCGCGAACACCGTCCGAGAGCTCGCGCCGGTGACGGTCACGTCCTCGTCGTCGGCGGTGCGACGGACGTCGAGGGCGCCCGTCGGCGCGGGAGTATCGGGGGGCGCTTCCGGGGTGGGCGCGGCCACGGTCGCGGGCTCCGCCGCGTCCGAGGCGGCGGGCGTCGGGTCCTGGGCGAGGGCCGGGGCGGCGATGAGGAAGGCGGACAGGGCGAGGGTGATGCGCGAGAGGTGGGTCATGGGGGTCTCCGTGTTCCGTCGGGGCGGTCATCGCCCGTCGACGCTCTGACACTACGGCGGCTCGCGCGCCGCCCATGCGGTGGCGCCCCCGAGCGGTCGCAGGGACCGGGCGAGCGGTCCGAGGACCGTTCGACGAGGGGTGGACGGGCGAGTGGGAGCCCAACGGTCAGCGACCGGGCGCAGGACCGGCGCGGTGGGCGCGGACCTCAGCCGTCGAGCATCGCCCGCAGCTCCCGCCCTCGGCGCCGACTCACGTGCAGCGTCCCCAGGTCGTCCCGCAGGGTCGCCTCCCAGGTCCCCGAGGGGCCTGGCCGGAGCTCGGTGATCGCGGCGGGACGCACCAGGGCCGCACGGGAGACCTGCAGGAACCCGTCGCCGAGGGCCTCCGCCACCTTGGCCAGCGTCCCGTCGACCCGGAGCCGCCCCGCGTCCGTCCAGACCCGCACGATCTCGTCTTCGACGGTCGCCGCGGCCACGTTCTCGATCTCCACGAACAGGGTCCGGCTCCCCCGGTACGCCTGGATCCTCCCGCCGCCGGGCGCCGGTGCCACCTCGGCCACGGCGACTTCGCCCCGCTCTCCCAGCCGCCGGCGCACCCGCCCCAGCGCCCGGGCGAGCCCCGACCGCTCGACCGGCTTCAGCAGATAGTCCAGGGCTTCGAGCTCGAAGGCGTCCAGCGCGTGCTCGGCGAAGGCCGTGGTGAACACGACCAGCGGCAGCTCACCCGCGGGCAGGGTGTCCCGGAGGAGCCGCAGCGCCGACGGCCCGTCCTCGTCCGGCATCTGCACGTCCAGGAACAGGACGTCCGGCCGCCGCGCGATGACCGCCGCCCGCGCGCTCCGACCGTCCGTCGCCTCGGCGACGATCTCCAGGTCCGGGTGCTCCCCGAGGAGCCGAGTGAGGCGGGAGCGGCCGTGGGCCTCGTCGTCGACGATGACTGCGGTGATCACCCTGTCTCCTCCTCGCTCTCGGGGGCGCGGGGGAGCACCATCGCGATGCGCGTCCCGCCCCCGTCGCGAGAGCCTACGTCGAGCGCCGCCGCCTCACCGAACCGGAGCGCGAGGCGTCGCCGCACGTTGGCGAACCCACCGCCGTGCCCGCCGGTCCCCGTCGCCTTCGCCAGCGCGTCGTCGGACAGCCCTGGACCATCGTCCTCCACCACGAGCCGGAGGCCCACCGCTCCGCGCTCCGCCAGGATCCGCACCGCGCCCCCCTCCGCTCGACTCGCCACCCCGTGCTGCACCGCGTTCTCCACGAGCGGCTGGAGGATGAGCCCCGGCACCGTCTCCCGACGCACGGCCGGCGGCACGTCGATCGTCACGCGCAGCCGGTCCCCGAGCCGCGCGCCTTCGATGCGTAGGTACCGCTCGATGGCCGCGAGCTCGTCGGCCAGGGGCACCTCGCCCTCGGCGGAGCTGCGCAGGGAGTAGCGCAGGAGGTGCGCCAGATCCGTGACCATGTCGTCGGCGGCGTCCGCGTCCTGGTGGATGAGCTCGGACAGGGCGGACAGGGTGTTGAACAGGAAGTGGGGCCGGATCTGGGCCTGGAGCGCGCGCAGCTGCGCCTCGACGGCGGCGCGGCGCTCGGCGGCCAGCTCCTTCTCCCGGGTCGCGATGACCGCGGCCAGGCGCCGGTGGGTCTCCACGAGCGAGGCGATCCCCACGGAGACCAGGGAGACCGTCAGCACGGACGCGATGAGCTCGTCTCGCCGGAGCAGCGCGTAGAGGACGCCCTCGTCCAGCGCGCTCGTGATCAGGACGAGCCCGACCCCCACCAGCGACACCGCCGAGTCGAGGGGGCGCCGCAGGAAGGCAGGCAGATCGGACCAGATCGGAGCGAGGAGCAGCGGGGGGAGGCCTCCACCCAAGAAGCCCCCGAGGATCGCGGCCGCCCCGGGGACGTCCTTGTGCATCCACACGTGCAGCGGGATCGACAGCAGCGCGCCGAGGCCCCCGAGGACCCCCACCACTCCCCACGGCGCCCGGCGCACCAGGCTGGGGAGCGCCGTTTCGGACTCCTGCGTCACGCCCGCTTCACCGCACCGCGCCCGCGTCGCGCAGGGCGGCGATGGCGTCCGCGTCCATCCCGAGGGCCTCGGTCAGCACCGCGTCGGTGTCGGCCCCGAGCGTCGGCGGCGCGGCGTACTCGGTCACGGGGGTGCGGTCGAGGTGATACGGGGACGCCACCGCCTGGAACGCGCCCGCGGTGGCGTGTTGCATCGTGGTCAGCATCCCCGCCGCCCGCGCCTGGGGGTGCGCCAGCGCCTCGTCGGGTCGCAGGATCGGCCCACACGGCACCCGCACCGCCTTGAGGAGCTCCATCCACGCGTCCCGCGTCCGCCGCCCGAACACCTCCGTGAGCGCGGCCGAGAGCGCCACCCGGTCGCCGATGCGCCCGTTGTTCGTCGCCCACTCCCCGCGCCCCCCGGTCTCGGGCCGCAGCCCGGCGAAGTCTTCGACGGAGAGCAGCCGCTCGAACTGCCCGTCGTTGCCGACCGCCAGCAGGATCCAGCCGTCGGCGCATGCATAGGGCTGATACGGCGCCACGTTGGGGTGCGCGTTGCCCAGCCGCGGCGACGGGTCGCCGGAGATGAGCGCGTTGCTGCCCACGTTCCCGAGCCACGCGAGGTGGGTGTCGAACAGAGACACGTCCACGTGCTGCCCGACCCCGTCCCGCTCGGCGGCCCGGAGCGCGGCGAGGGTCCCGATGACGGCGTTCAGCCCGGTGGTCAGGTCCACGATGGGCACGCCCACCCGGTGCGGCGCGCCGTCCTCGGGGCCGGTCAGCGCCATGATCCCGCCGTAGCCCTGGACCACGAGGTCGTACCCCGGCTCCGTCGACAGCGGCCCCTTGCGGCCGAATGCCGTCACCGACGTCATCACGAGCTTGTCGTTCCCCTCCCGCAGCACGTCGAAGCCGAGGCCCAGCTGCTCGAGCTTGCCCGGCGGGAAGTTCTCGAAGACGACGTCCGCCTTCGCGGCGAGGCGGCGGATCAGCGCCTTGCCGTCCGGGTGCTTCAGGTCCACGGCGATGCTCCGCTTGTTGCGGTTCACCGAGAGGAAGTACGCCGACTCCCCGCGGAGCTCGATGGGCCCCCAGGCGCGGGTGTCGTCGCCGCGCTCGGGGTGCTCCACCTTCCACACGGTGGCGCCGAGGTCGCCGAAGATCTGGGTGGCGTAGGGACCCGCGAGGACGCGGGACAGATCGAGCACGACGACGCCGTGCAGAGGCAGCAGTGCGGACATGGCCCGCGATGGTACCCGCGCCTCGCCGTCGACCTACACTCGGGGCATGCGTCGCGCCTCCTTGCTGCTCGCCCTCCTCGCCTCGCTCTTCGTGCTCTCACCGAGCACCGCGAAGGCCTCGGATGTGAACCCGCTGTTTCTCGCCCTCGGCGGGCTCAAGACGCCGGGGATCGCCTTCGACATCGTCGGCGCCGCCTTCGTGCGCCCCCACCTGGAGACGTTCGAGTCCGGCTCCCGGATGCACCGCGCGACCCGCGCCGCCTTCGCGAGCCACCTCGTGTCCGTGGGGCTCCACAGCCTGTCCATCGGCTCCTTCTTCGCCGGGGCGTTCGCCGACGACTGGGAGGACGCGATCGGCCCCGTGTTCCTCATCAACGCCGGCGCCGACATCGTCATCGGGGTGATGGGGCTGGTCACCGGCATCGACATCCTGCTCGCCAAGTCCACCGTGGACGGCATCAAGGGAACCCCCGGGGGCATCGGCAGCACCTGGTCCGGCGTGGTGAACATCGGGATGGGCACGTTCGGGATCCTCTGGTTCGCGCCGATGCTGATCGGGGGGCTCATCGGGGTGTCGGAGATGGCGGTCGTCGACGACCCGCGGGAGAGCCGCGTCGCCTTGCGCGCACGCCCGCCTCGGATCCGCGCGACGGTCGTCCCCTCAGCGGGTGGGCTGACGGTGTTCGGGACCTTCTGAGCCGCCGGGGTGGCGCTCCTCGGGGGGAGCCTCGGCGCCGCCGGTCCCGCGCGGATGTGACCAATCTGTCCCCCCGCGCGCGCGGCGAACGCTGCTAGAACGTCGATATGCAAACCCCGCGCGTCGCCCTGCTGGCTGTGCTCTCCCTCCTGCTCCTGCTGCCGGGGCTGGCCCTCGCCCAGGAGACGAACTGCACGGACGGCGTCGACAACGACACGGACACGTTCGTCGACTGCCTCGACGGGGACTGCGTCACGGACGCCGCCTGCGCGAACGAGGACTTCGACGGCGACGGCGTGAACAACGGGAGCGACCCGCAGCCCCTGACGGCCCTGTTCTGCGGCGACCAGGACGGGGACACCTGCGACGACTGCTTCCAGAACGACGGCCCGGACACGGACAACGACGGGACCTGCGACGCCACCGACAGCGACGACGACGGCGACGGCTTCGACGACACGCTCGAGCTCCAGTGCCTCACCGATCCCCTGTCCTTCAACCCGTCCCTGCCCGACAACGACTTCGACAACATCTGCGACAACCTCGACCCCGACGACGACAACGACGGATGGGACGACGTGGACGAGCTCGCCTGCTCGTCCGACGTGTTCGTGCCCACCTCGGTGCCCGCGGACATCGACAACGACATGGTCTGCGACCCCATCGACGGCTGCGTGGACGTGGACGGAGACCTCATCGGCAACGGGGACGGCACCGGCGTCGACTGCCTCGACCCCATGGTCGACAGCGACGACAGCACCACCGCGCTGTGCGGTGACAGCGACGCCGACGGCTGCGAGGACTGCGACAGCAACGCCTTCGACCCCGCCAACGACGGCCTCGACACGGACCTCGACGGTCTGTGCAACATCGGCGACCCGGACGACGACAACGACGGTTGGACGGACCTGCAGGAGGCCTCCTGCGGCGGCTTCGACCCCCTCGACGACCAGGTCTTCCCCCCCGACGACGACAACGACGGCACCTGCAACGCCCTCGACGGCTGCATGGACCTGGACGGGGACGGTGTCGGCAACGGGGCGAACGCGAACCTCGGCTGCGCGACGACCGCCTTCAGCGACAGCAACGACAGCGACCCCAACATCTGCGGGGACAGCGAGCCCGACGGCTGCGAGGACTGCAGCAGCGGGACCTGGGACGACTTCAACGACGGGCCGAACAACGACGGCGACAACCTGTGCAACGCGGGCGACCCGGACGACGACAACGACAACTGGGACGACGTCGACGAGATCGCCTGCAACACGGACCCGCTGGACGCGTCCTCCATCCCGCTCGACAGCGACGGGGACGGCATCTGCGACATCCTCGACGGCTGCGGCTCCGGCGACGTGGACAGCGACGGGATCTGCGACGACACGGACGACTGCATCGACACGGACGGCGACGGCCTCGGCGACGGCACGAACGGCAACACCGGCTGCCTCGACACCGCGACGGACACGAACACGGGGCTGTCCGTCGTGTGCGCCGACACCGACGGGGACACCTGCGACGACTGCACGCTCGGCAGCTGGGACCCCCTGAACGACGGTCCGGACACCGACGGCGACGGCGCCTGCAACAGCGGCGACGCGGACGACGACGGGGACAGCATCCCCGACATCATCGAGGGCACAGGGGACGCGGACGGGGACAACATCCCCAACGACCAGGACACGGACAGCGACAACGACGGCATCGACGACTCGGTGGAGGGCACGAACGACGCCGACGGCGACGGCATCCTCGACGCGTACGAGACGGACAGCGACAACGACGGCATCCCCGACTCGGTGGAGGGCGCGGGCGACGCCGACAACGACGGCATCCCCAACTACGCCGACACCGACGCGGACGGCGACGGGAGCAACGACAGCACCGACGGCCAGGGCGACGTGGACTGCGACGGCATCCCCGACTTCCTCGACACGGACGACTTCGACGGCCCCTGCCAGGACAGCGACAACGACGGCATCGACAACGAGCTGGAGACGCTCTACGGCACCGACCCCTTCGACCCGGACACGGACGGCGACGGCATCCCCGACGGCGTGGAGTGGGGCCCGGGGCCCGCGCCCCAGGACAGCGACGGCCAGGGCCAGCCGGACGTGCTGGACGACGACGACGACGACGACGGGATCGACACGGAGCTCGAAGGCGACGGCGACCCGGACAACGACGGCATCCCCAACTACCTCGATGACGACAGCGACGGCGACGGCATCCTCGACGTGGACGAGGGCGGCGGCGACGCGGACGGCGACGGCGTCCCCAACTTCCTGGACACGGACAGCGACGGCGACGGCGTCGACGACGCCAACGAGGACACGACGACCGACAGCGACAGCGACGGGATCCCCGACTGGCTCGACCCGGACGACACGGACGGAGGCACGAGCGACAGCGACGGCGACGGCACCTCGGACGCGGACGAGGTCCTCAACGGCACGGATCCCTTCAACGACGACACGGACAACGACGGCATCCCCGACTCCGTGGAGGGCCTGGACGATCCGGACGGCGACGGGATCCCCAACGCCAGCGACGAGGACAGCGACGGCGACGGCGTGGACGACGAGGTGGAGGGCACCGGCGACGCCGACGACGACGGCATCCCCAACTACCTCGACGACGACAGCGACGGCGACGGCGTCCTCGACGAGAACAGCGATCCCGACGCCGACGCGGACGGCGACGGGGTCCCCGACTTCCTCGACCCGGACGACACGGACGGACCCAACGCGGACTACGACGGCGACGGGCTGACGAACGGCCAGGAGACGCAGGCGGGGACGGACCCGTTCAGCGAGGACAGCGACGGCGACGGCATCCCCGACGACGTGGACGGCCTCGGCGACGCGGACGGGGACGGCATCCCCAACGCCCTGGACACGGACAGCGACGGCGACGGCTGGACGGACGGCGAGGAGGGCGACGGGGACAACGACGGCGACGGCGTGCCGAACTTCCTCGACACGAACGCGGACGGCGAGAACGCCGACGACGACGTGGACGGCGACGGCGACGCGGACGGCGACGGCGTCCCCGACTACCTCGACCCGGACGACACGGACGGCCTGAACGGCGACTACGACAACGACGGACTGAGCAACGGCGACGAGACCCTGGCCGGCACGGACCCCTTCGACGACGACACGGACGGCGACGGCATCACCGACGGCGAGGAGGGGCTCGACGACTACGACGAGGACGGCATCCCCAACGCCCTCGATCTGGACAGCGACGGCGACGAGCTGCCGGACGAGGTCGAAGGCACCGACGACCTCGACGGGGACGGCAACCCGGACTTCCTCGACCCCTACGAGCCCGTCGGCGACGACACCGACGGCGACGGGGTGACCGACGAGGACGAGCTCGCGGCGGGCACGGATCCCTTCGACCCGGACACGGACGACGACGGGTTGCTCGACGGCGAGGAGTGGGGGCTGTCGTCAGACAACGACGGGGTCATCGACGCGCTCGACAACGACGACGACAACGACGGGATCCTGACCGGGTTCGAGGTGAACTTCGACTTCGACTGGGACGGGGACGGCACGCCGAACCACCTGGACCTGGACAGCGACGGCGACGGGCTGCCGGACGCGACGACCGGCATCTGGGACCGGGACAGCGACGGGCAGCCGAACTTCCTCGACGTGGACAGCGACGGCGACGGCCTCACGGACGGCGAGGAGGGCGAAGAGGACACGGACGGGGACACCTGGCCCGACTGGGCAGACCCGGACGAGGACGGCCCCCTGGGCGACCCCGACGACGACGGGCTGACGAACGAGTCCGAGGCGTTCTGGGGGACGGATCCGAACAACCCGGACACGGACGGCGACGGCGTCAGTGACGGCCAGGAAGTGCTCGACGGCACCGACCCGCGAAGCGCGGGCTGCGGGTGTGCGGCGGGGGGAAGTCAGGCGCCGATGGGCTGGCTGGCGCTGCTGCTCGTGGGGATCGGGGTCGGGCTGCGGCGGCGCCCCTGAGGACCAGGATCGACTACCCGCAGGGCTCGTCGATGATCTCCTTCGCCCCGTGGATCAGGTCCTCGAGGCGCACGCGCTCGGCCTCGTCCGGGGTCTGGTACCAGAGCAGGCGGTGGTGGGCGACGTAGCGCTCGTGCATGCCGCCGAGGCGCTTCTTGAGGCGCCCGGCCTCCTCGAACGCCGCGCCGGACTCGGCCTCCGCCTGGGACACCTGGGTCTCGACGTTGATCTTCGCCGGGCCCAGCGTCCCCGTCAGCTCCGCCCGGTGGATGTCCGCCCGGAGACGCGCGCGCTTGCCGCGGTCCAGGGCGTCACACCGCAGGTTCCGCACCGCCACCAGCTTCGCCAGCGTGATGGTGTTCTGCGGCGCCTCGTCCTGGCTGGACGCGACGGCGGGGAGGGAGAGGGCGGCGAGCAGGGCGACGAGGGTGAAGCTGCGCATGCGCGATTTGTAGCACCTCGGACCGGCGCGCACGCCCGGACGCGACCGTCCATCTATGCTCCGGCGCCATGCACGGCGTGACCATCCCCCGCTACGGACCTCGTGAGGTCCTCGAGCTCCGCGAGTACCCGGATCCGACACCCGCAGCCGGCGAGGTGCGCATCGCCGTGGCCGCCGCGGGTCTCACCTTCGCGGACGTCACGGCACGCCATGGCCTCTACCCCGACGCCCCGCCCCCGCCGTGCGTCGTGGGCTACGAGGTGGCCGGCACCGTGGACGCCCTCGGCGAGGGGGTCACCGATCTCTCCGTGGGGGACCGCGTGCTCGCCCTGACCCAGTTCGGGGGGCACGCCACCGCGGTCTGCGTCCCCGCCATCGCCGCCCTCCCCCTCCCCGACGACCTCGACTTCGTCAACGCCGCCGCCCTGCCGGTCAACTACCTGACCGCCCACCACATGCTCTTCCAGATCGGCACCGTCCACCCGGGCAGCACCGTCCTCGTCCACATGGCCGCCGGCGGCGTGGGCACCTCGGTCTTCCAGCTCCTCAGCACCGTGCCCGACGTCGTCACCTTCGGGACGGCGTCGCTCGGCAAGCACGACTACCTGCGCGGCCTCGGCTGCACCCACCCCATCGACTACCGCAGCCGCGACTACACCGAGGCGGTGCGGGAGGTCGTGGGCGAGCGGGGCGTGGATCTCGTCCTCGATCCGCTGGGAGGGAAGGACTGGAAGCGCTCGTGGGATCTCCTTGCACCGGCCGGTCGGTTCGTGGCGTTCGGGTTCGCCAACGCCGTCGGCGGCACGAAGCGGAGCCTGTGGCGCGTGATCAAGCAGTTCGTCGGCATCCCCCGGTTCACGCCCCTCGGAGCCATGGACAAGAACCGGTCCATGCAGGGGGTGAACATGGGCCACCTCTGGGACGAGGTGCACATCCTTCGCCCCCAGGTGGAGCGAGTCCTCGAGCTGTGGACCCAGGGCATCGTCGCGCCGCACGTGCACGCCACCGTCCCGTACTCCAACGCCGCCGAGGGCCACCGGATGCTCGAAGAGGGCGAGAACCGCGGCAAGGTCGTCCTCGTGCCGGACGGAGCCTGACTCGCCCATGAGTTCGCCCGAGCAGCGGACCCGGCTGGCCCTCGTGGCGGCGCTCCTGTTCTGCCTCGCGATGCTCGCGGTGTACGTGGTCGCCCTCCGCACGCCGGAGGTGGCCGCCCCTCCGCCCCGGCCGGCGAAGCCCCCCTCCGCCGAGCGGGCCGCCGCCGCGAAGCCCCCCAGCCCCGAGCCCGCGCTCTCTCCCCCGAGGATCACGCGCGACGACCTCGTCAGCGCCATCGAAGACAGCGCGACGGACGAAGAGGAGACGCCCCGCGACCCCCTCGGCCCCGCGAGCTTCGACATCGTGGTGACCGACCACGACGGCGAGCCCATGAAGCTCGTCCCGGTGGAGATGAAGCCCATCGGTCCGGGGCGCACCCGGCGCCTCGCCACCGACCGGAACGGCAAGGTCTCGGCCCGGGTGGAGGCGGGCGAGTACTCCTTCGTCGCGACCCGCGCCGAGGGGGCCCTGACCGTCATGTCCGACCCCGTGATCGTGGACGCGTCGGAGGGGGGCGAGTGGTCCGTCGAGCTCGTGATCAACTCGGAGCCCACCGGCGGCCTCGGCGTCGGCATCGGGCAACACGAAGAGGGCGTGCGCATCACCTACGTGCACCCCGGGACCCCGGCCGAGGCCGAGGGCCTGGTCGTCGGCGACGTGGTCATCTCCGTCGAGGGAGAACCCGCCAGCGACATGGCGATGCGGGACTTCGTCGCCTCCATGACCGGCCCCGTCGGCACGAAGGTGCTCTTCGAGGTGATGCACGAGGACGGCACCGTGGAGACGCTCCAGATCGAGCGCGAGTTCATCAACCCGCGCGAGCGGCGGAACTGAACTCAGCTCGGCGGGCCCCGGCGACCGGCCGAGGCCCTGCGGCTACTGCGGCGCGCTCCACCCGGAAGCAGCGCAGGACTCCAGCATCCGCGGCACCTGGGCGCGCCAGCTGGGCTCGAGGTGGGGCGCGTTGGGCTCCCACCAGTGCCAGAGATCGTCCTCGAAGGCGTACCCCTGCGCCGCGAGCATGTCCCGAAACTGGGTGGTGACGCAGTAGTTGTCGGGGCCGCCGGTGAGCTCCTGGACCCCGTCTCCGTCGTGGTCGGCGCACCCCGGGAAGTCGTCTCCGCCGTTGTAGAGGAACACCGGGATGGACCCGTGCCCCGGCGCGACGGGCCAGGTGTTCACCAGCGCCTCGGTGCCGTCCGCGACGAACGCGCCGAAGGACAGCGTCGGGGACAGCGCCCCCACGCAGCCGAACCCGCCGTCCCACTGCTGGGCGATGTAGAGGCTGACGAGGCCGCCCATCGACGAGCCAGCGACCATCAGCGACGGCCCGTCGGCGACGATTCCGTAGCGCTCCCGCACGAAGGGGAGCACGTTCTCGTCGAGCAGATCGAGGTACTCGTCCGCTCTGCCGCCGTAGACCGCGGGGTTCCCCTCGAAGGGCGCGTCCTGGACCGGCGAGTAGACGTCGAGGCGGTCGGCGCTGTTGTCGACCGCGACGAGCACCACGTCGTCGTAGGCCGGGTCGGCGGCGAGGAGCGCGTCCATCTCCCAGCCACCGTAGGACGCCTCGGGGTTCACGAGGTTCTGGCCGTCGTGCATGAGCAGGGTGCGCGCGCTCCCGGCCGACGCGGTCGAGAACCCGGCGGGGAGCAACACACGGACCGCGCGCGGCAGGGGCAGCGCCGACGTGGTCAGGTCCGGGAACCGCTCCAGCCACGCCCGATCCGACGGCGGCACGACCCAGCCGAACAGGCCGTTCTCGTCGTAGCCGTAGGCGGTCGCACGGGGCGCGCCCCAGGCGCTGCCGTCGGTCCACTTGTACTTCGCGCCCTGGGCGGGGACGTCGAAGTCGCTCCCCTGCACGACGGCGTACCAGTGGACGCCGGTCGCGGCCGCCGTCCCTGGGGTGGCGGTCGGGTCCCAGGCGTTGATGTCCCCGGCGACGCTCAGGCTCTCCGCGCCTTCCCAGCGGGTGGCGAAGAGCCAGCGGCCGCCGTCCTCGAGCGGCCACGACCAGCGCCAGGCGACCTCGTGGAGCAGGGCGTCGACCTCGGCCGCGTCGCCGCTCGTCTCGAGCACGGCGAGGACGTCGTCGAGGGACTCGATGGGCGCAGGGGTCGCGTCATCGTCGTCCCCGCTGTCGTCGTCGTCGCCGAAGTCGGGGGTGTCGTCGTCGTCGGGGACGACCGCGTCGTCGTCGTCACCGGCCGTCGGACAGGCGACGAGGAGGGCGACGAGCGACAAGAGGAGGCGGTCGGAGCGCACGGCGGGAGTATGGCAGGCCGAACCGGGGGCGGTGTACGGTGCCGACGTGCCCGAGACGCACCCCGAGCGCGCCGCGGCGGGGCGCCGTCCATCGACCGAGACGCGCATCGGCCTCGCCTGCGCCGCCGTCGCGCTCGTCCACCACGTCCTGCTGTCCCGCGTCTACTTCGGCCAGGAGGAGGGCGACTACGGCAACCTCGGCCTGATCCTCGGCACGCTCCAGTCGGGGTTCACCTACATCGAGACCGAGCACATGCCGCTGTATTCCTGGCTCGCGGCCGCCGTGTGCGCCGTGACGGGAGACGCCCACACGGCGGGGCTCCTCGTCTCGCTGCCCATGGGCGCGGCCACGGCGGGCCTCGTGGGATGGATGGCGGCGCGGTGGCTGTCTCCCGCGGCGGGCCTCGTCGCCGGGCTCCTCGTGGCGTTCCAGCCCGACCTCGCCCTCACCGCGTCCACGACCCTGCGCACCTCGACCTACACCGCGTTCGCCGTGGCCTGCGTGGTCGCCGCCGGTTCGCGCAAGCCCATCGCCGCGGGGCTGCTGTTCGGGGGCGCCTTCCTCGTGCGCTTCGACGCGATGTACTCGCTCCTGCCCCTGCTCGTGATCGTGGCCTCGCTGCCCGCCCTCCACCAGCGGACGGATCCGCGGCGCCGCGGCGCCGGCCTCGCGGCTGCGGCCGGGTTCCTCGTCTTCTGGGCCGCCGTCTACCACCGCCTCGAGGGGACTCCTCGGTTCTGGGAGGCCGTCGTCGCCCGGAACACCGGCAGCTACGAGGAGCTCGGCCTGCTCGCTCGGGCGCTCAAGGGCACCGACACCCTCGCGCTCGTCTCCCAGCACGTCATCCCGGACCACGTGGGCTGGGCCGTCCTCGCGCTCGTGCCCGTGGGGCTCGTCCTCGTGCTCCGAGGACAGGCCCGGGAGGCGGCGCCGGCGCGCGTGCTGGCTCTCGCTGCCCTCGGGACCGGCGGCGTCTTCGTCCTCGAGGTCCTGTTGAGCGCCTACCGATGGGACCACAACCTCTACTGGCGCTGGCTCGCCCTGGCGCTCCCCTTCGCCCTGCCCCTGGCCGCTCACGGCGCGGTCGAGCTCGTGCGCGAGCTGACGGGGAGGAGGGCGCTGGCGTGGGTGGTCGCGGCCGGACTCGCTGCGGCGACGGCGCTGCCCATGTACCGACAGACGTGGCATCAGCTGATCCGGTCCGATGCGTGGATCGGGACCCAGGTACGCATCGCGAGCTGGGCCGAGGACGCCTTGCTGGCGTTGCCGCTCCCGCCCGAGGACCCGGAGGGCGACTCGAGCCCCGCGCTGCTCGCAGAGGCCATCCCCGCCACCTGGCTCAGCCGCAAGGAGGGGCTGCCTCGGGTGCTCCGATGGGGCCAGGTGGGCGACTCCGTCCCCGCCGGCGACGCCGACGCCTTCGGGCGCTGGCTGCGGGAGGAGAACGTCCGCGTGGTGATCTGGTTCTCCGAGGACTGGGTGGGCGCCTCGGAGCGAGCCCCGTTCCTCGCCGCCGGGGTCCCTCAGCGCGCTGGCGACCTCCAGCTCGTGCCCGTCGGACGGGAGGAGGGGTACGGTGTCATCGCGTACCGCGTCGAGGGAGAAGGGTTGCCGCCCTTGAGCCCGGCGGCTCCCGACCTCTCGGGCGGCCTGGTCCCGCCTCCCTCGCTGGCCGCGCACTGACTGTCTAGGCTCCGGTCATGTCCGCCCTGCACGACGCCTGGACCTCCGCCCTGCCCGCCGTCCTCCGGCTGACCAGGGGGCACCGACGAGACATGTTCCGCCGGGAGCTCCAGGCGTTCCTCGCCTTCTCCGCGATGAACCCCGCCGATGCAGAGGCGCGTGTGGGCCCCCTGGCCGCGCTGCTGCTGGAAGCCGCCCGCGCGGCGCGGGTCCCGGCCGCGATCTCCACCACCCGAGCATGGGCCGCCGACGTCCCGTCGATGACCTCGCTGTGCCACCACCTGCTGGCGCAGTGGCGCTCCGCCGAGGAGGAGGCGAAGACCGAGCCTGGCCACGACCCGACCGGGATGACCGGCGACGTGTTCTTCGGCCCCCGCCTCGGCGGACCAGGGCGGCCCGGCGCGCTGACCCCCGCGGACATGACGCCCCCCGACGCGGCGGACGAGCAGACGTGAGCCGGTCCGGGCGCTTTGCCCCGGGCGCGTGATTCCCATACCATCGACCCCCTCTGGGAGAGGAGCCCGCACGTGTTCCGTAGCCTGTTGGTCGACAACTGGATGCGCTTTCTTTTCAACCCCGCTCTGGGCGCCCTCGGCGGCCTCGCGGGGTGGGCCCTGTTCACCCTCGTCGCCGGGACGGCCGATCTGGGGGAGCGCGCAGCGCTCGCCGCGGCCTTCGGGTTCATGGGGCTGTGCGTGGGCTTCGCCTGCAACATGCTCAAGGGCATCCAGGACGGAGCGGGGGCGATGCGGGTCATCGGCACCAGCGCCATCTCCGGGATCGTCGGGGCGATCGGCGGGGTCATCGCCGCGCTGCTCTTCAGCCTCCTCGCCGAGGTGGTGGGGCTGCGAGCGGACAGCTTCGTCGGACCGCTGGTCTGCTACCTGTTCGTGGGCACCATCATCGGGCTCAGCTCCCGCATGACGTCCTTCGACAAGTTCATGGGCCTCGCCGCGGTGGGCGGCCTGCTGGGCGGCCTCGTCGCCGGCATCCTGCTCGCGGTGCTGGACACGCTGAACCAGGGCGACACCTGGATGGCGGCCCTGCTCGTCCCCATGAGCCTCGGCTTCGGCATCGGCGTCACCACGTACTCGTTCCCCGCGTTCGTCTCCGGCGGGTCCCTCCGCGTCCTCACGGGCCAGTTCAAGGGCCAGACGAAGGAGATCGAGAACGAGGACATCGTCATCGGGAACAACAAGCGCCAGCTCCAGTGGGTCCTCCCCAAGTGGGAGGGCGTCCAGGACCCCCACGCCCGCCTCGAGGTGAAGAAGGAGGGCAAGGGCTTCAAGCACCTGATCAAGAACGCCGGCCAGAAGACGGTCGTCGTCGTGCGGGACGGCAAGAAGACCCGGGTCAAGCCGAAGCAGTCCCACGAGCTCCAGGACGGCGACACCCTCGTGCTCGCCACCGGCAAGAACTACGTCAAGGTCCGCTACAGCCAGCGGACCGCGAAGGACTAGCGCCATGGCTTTCAGCTCGCGCCACACCGCGCTCCTCGCCGCCCTCCTCCTCCCCGCCTTCGCCATCGCCCAGGACGGCGACAAGGCCGAGGACTGCGACTACCCGGTCAAGGTCCTGTGGCACGCCGACGACGAGAAGGAGGGTCTGCACCGCATGGGCGTCTCCGTGACGAACCGGAGCGGCCAGCAGGTCCCGAACCTCGGCGCGGACGTCTTCACCATCACCCACCAGGGCACGGAGGTGAAGAAGGACGACAACTTCAAGGTCGCCCAGTCCAAGAACGTCATCCAGCAGGCGATGACGGACATGGAGGGGGACGAAGAGGGCAAGAAGGAGATGGAGGCCCTCGCCTCCGACCCGATCTCCTACGACGTCTACTTCGCGGTGGACCTCACCGAGTCCATGGGCGCCGAGATCGGCGGCAAGCCGAAGAAGCAGTTCGTGGCGGAGGTCATCCGGGCGCTGACGGCGCCGAACAAGGAGGGCGAGTACGCCCTGTTCGACCAGCAGGACCGGGTCTACATCGCCGGGTTCACGGACGAGGTGGTCACGATCACCGAGGCCCCGACGGCGAAGCGGGACAAGCTCATCCCGGCCCTGGCGAACCTGGCCCAGTACGAGGTGACGGCGAGCAAGGCGGCGTTCTACTCCGCCATCTCCCACAACCTGAACCTGATCACCGCGGCGGCGGATCAGTACAAGGACGCGAAGGCGCCGCGCCAGGCCGTCCTCATCGCCATCACGGACAGCTTCAACGGCATCGACCCGGGCAACGGCCGGGCGCTGCGCCGCTGCAACGACAACAACGCCCTCAACGATGCCCTGCGGCAGCAGATCATCGACACGCGCGCCCAGGTGAACGAGCAGTTCAAGATGTACCTGCTGGGGCTCGGCAAGATGGGCGAGTCCGAGCGGTACAAGGTCAAGGAAGACCACCACCGCTACTGCGACATCGGTCGCTCCGAGCGGGACTTCCTCGACGTGAAGTCGCTCGCGGCCATCGGGAGCAAGGAGCTCACCAACGGCGGCGGAGTCCAGATCTCGGAGAACCCCGCCGAGCTGGCGAAGTGGCTGCTCGCCACCTTCGAGGCCCTCAAGTCGGCCTACGACATCACCTACAAGGTGCCCGCGGAGGCCGCGGACCCGTCGATGTACAAGGCGGCGGTGACCATCCTCGACACCACGTGCGAGGGGGTCCTGGTCGAAGCGAACGAGTTCATCCGCCAGGCGACCGCAAAGAGCGACACCACCGCCTCGGAAATGGCCCTCTTTCTCGCTTCTCTTCTCGTCGCGCTGCTGTTCATCCCCCGAACCCTGACGAACCTGGGTAACCTGGGGGGTGGTAGTGACTCGCCCGCGCCCAAGAAGAAGAAGGGCGGGGGCAAGAAGAAGAAGCGACGCAAGAAGTAGCCAGCCCTGGTTGCGCACGAGAAAAGGCGCCCCATGAGCTTCGACGACAGCATCACTCGCCTGACGGACCGGGCGCGCACGAAGATGATCGAGCGCGCCATCTCCGCAGACAAGATCCCCCGCTCCACCGAGCGCCTCCTCAAGCGTGAGGGAGGTCCCCTCGTGGGCTCCGCTCCCGACGTGGAGGTCGTGAGCCGCGAAGCGGCGGTGAAGCTGGCCTCCTCCCAGGACCTCCGCTCCGAGATCGTGCGCCAGGCCGTCCAGATGGGCGTGCTCGACGCGCAGCGCGGGCTCGCCCGTCACGACGACGGCGGCGGGGACGACGGTGGCGGCGACGACGGCGGCGACGGCCAGGGCAAGGACGCCCCCACCGCCATGGGCGCCATCTTCGAGCAGTGGTTCGAGGAGATGCAGGGCCAGGGCCTGAACAAGGCCGAGATCGAAGAGCACCTCGTGTCCCGGATCCGCGCGATCCGTCGCGGCATCCTCGGCGCGTCCGAGGAGCGCCGGCTGCGGAGGAAGTGACATGGCCGAAGAAGCGAAGGTGATGGCGCTGCACGCGGCGCGGGACTTCGAAGGGCGCGTCGGCGACTTCCGGGTGGAGGTACGCGGTGGCGCGGACGGCGGCGAGCTGATCCTCACTCCGACGGCGGGATCCCCCCTGCGGATGGTCATCCAGGGCGACCGGCTCGAGATGACCTGGGACGGACCGAGCGTGTCTCTGTCCGCTCCCGACGCGGAGATGGAGCTCGCCGCGAAGAACATCACGCTCACGGCGGAAGACACCGTGGCGATCCATGGCCGCAAGGAGGTCGACGTCCACAGCACGGTGGACGTCGAGATCCGCGCCGACCACCAGGTGAACCTCTGGGCTCACGGGGTCCTCGTCGGCGACTGAGCGGAGGCGGCGGAGGCGTTCTCTCGAAGCCGCTCTCACGCGTGCGTGGCACGCGCAGGAAACAGATCGATTTCTCTTCCTGAGGCGGAGACGGTTCCGCTAATCTCTGGGGTGATCCGGTCCGTTTTGCGGGCCGGGACCGACGCAGCGGGAAACCGCTTGCCTTCGGCCTAGGGGCCGCACGAACCAGGGATTCGCCGATGTCGGACACCAGTCCTACGCCGCTGGAGAACCGTCTCTCCAGCCGACTCTCCCGCTCCTTCGCACCGGGCAACCGGCTGATGGAGCGCGTCGCCCGCCACGCGGGCGCCCACACCCCCGTACAGCGAGCCAACGAGCGTGTCCTCGGGAGCATCTCCCGCATGGAGTCGTTCGGCTCGGGCGTGCTCGGGGCGATCATCTCCCGGCTGTCGACCCGGGGGGCGTTCCGCGCCGCGATGCCCGCGTACGGAAGCTGGGGCGGCGGCGAGTTCGTCACCCAGGCTCCGCCCTGGATGGCCGCTCCGGTGGAGCCCGAGGCGCCCGTCGGCCCGGCGCCCAGCCCCTGGTACAGCCCCATGCGGGGCATCAACCCGACGGTCCGCGGCGTCCCGTCGACCGCGTCCATCGCCCGCTCTGCAGCCCGCCCGCCCGGCTTCTCCGGCGCTCGTCGCAGCGCGATGGCCGCGCCCGAGCTGCCCACTGCCGGTCTCCCCGCCGCGCTCCTGCCCTCGTCGGCTCCCGTCTCCACCGCGACCACCGCCTCCGGGAGCTGGTCCCGCCCCCTGAGCACCGCCGCCGTGGCGCGGTCGGCGTCGTCGCGCCCGGTCTCGGCCCTCGCCCGCGCCGCCGTCGCCGGGATGACGAACGATCTGGCGCCCGCTCGCGTCGCTCGCTCCTCCCGCGGGGTCGCTCCGGCCGCGGCTCGGGTCCTCTCGCGCGCCGCCGGCACCGAGCTGGGCGCCGCCCGCCGCGCGGTCTCGCGCAGCGTCGAGTCGGAGCTTCCGGTCTCCAGCGCCGGTCGCGCCCTCGCCCGTTCGGCGGATGCACGGCCGTCGGGCCGCGGCTTCGCCGTCGCGCGCTCGTCCTTCGGCCTCACCGCCGGAGCCCCTTCGCTCGACCTCGCACGCGCCCCGATCTCTCGCAGCGCCGAGGTCGAGGCCACCGAGGCCGCGCCCGCCCCGGACCTCGCATCCGCTTGGAACACTCCCCTCCGGGAGACGGTCGGCGCCCGCGTCGTCCGCTCCGCCGCCCCGCAGCGGGAGACCGTCGGCGCCCGCGTCGCGCGGTCCATCGCTCGCTCGGCCGCCACGGAGCGCGCCAGCACCCGGCCCCTCGCTCGGGCCACCGCCGCCTCGGCGACAGCTCCTGAGGCGCCCCGCGGCTTCAGCCCGCTGACCAGCCCTGCCCGCCGCTCGGTGGCGCGCCAGGCGTCGCCCTTCGTGGGCGCCGCGGTGGCCAGCCCCGTGTACGGCTCCGGTGCGCCCGCGCGCCGCGCCGCGGCCACCACCTCGCCCTTCGTCGGCGCCTCGGTCGCCAGCCCCATCTACCGGAGCGCGACGGGCGCTCGGGTCGCCGGCCCCTCCGTCGCCGGTCCCGGCTCCACCGCCACGGTGGCCCGCCGCTCGACGGTCGACCGGGCCCTCGCCCGCCAGACGGGCAACCTGAACCAGGCCACCCGCGCCGCCGCCGGCGCCCTGCCCCGGATGGCGGCCACGCTCAGCGCCAGCGCCCTCGAGGTCGCCACCGCGACCCCGTTCGCGCCCGCCGCCTCCGTCGAGGCAGAGGCCGCCCGTCCCCTGACCGGGCGTGCCACGTCCGGCTGGGCCCAGTCCGTCTCCCGCTCGGCCGCGCCCGGGACCGCTCCCGCCGCCGCGTCCACGGCCCGGGTCGCCCGCTCGGCGACCGGAGGCGCCGTCTCCACCGCCCGCGTCGCTCGCTCGACCAGCCGTCCCCTCACCGGCGCTCCCACCGCGTCCCCCGGAGCGCCGCTGCCCTCGTCGACGGCCACGGTCGCCCGGTCCACCAGCCGGCCTCTGACCGGCGCCCGCGTGGCCCGGGCCGAGTACTCCGCCTTCGCACCGGCCCCCGTCGCGGGGCCTGGCTCTGCGGGTCCCGGCTCCACGGCGCGCGTCGCCCGCTCCGCCGCTGGCGGCGTCGCCTCGACTGCGACCACCGCTGGCCTCCCCTCGGCGCTCGCTCGCTCCACCGCCACCACCGCCGGCCCGTTCCAGGGTGGGCCCGGCTCTACCGCCACCACCGCGGGGCCCGGAGCTCCCGGTGCCCTGTCGACGGCGCGGGTCGCCCGCTCGTCGCGCAGCGCCCGCGTCCCGACCGCCGTCGCTCGCGCCGCCGCAGACTCGTCGCCCTTCGTCGGCGCCCGCGTCGCGCGCAGCTCCATCGCGGACCGCGCCGACGCCTCGACCTCGACCATCGCTCGCAGCTTCGCCCGCGGCGTCGCAGCCTCGCCGGCCGCCCTCGCGCGCCGGGGATTCGGCGCCTCGGCCGCGGCGCCGACGCTGACCCTCGCAGACGCTCCTGTCCTGTCTCGTAGCGCCGACGAGGCTCCGGCTCCCGCGCCCACGTCCGACCTGTCTGCGGGCTGGGCCCAGCCCGTCGCTCGGCGCTCCTGGGCCGAGGGCACTCCGTTCGTCGGGGCCCGTACCGCCCAGGTCCGGCGCTCGTCCGCCCCACCGGCGGCGCGCGCCCTCGCCCGCTACGAAGCCCCCACCGGCACCGCCCGCACGGCGAGCCCGTCCTACGGCAGCACGGTGGGCGCCCGCACCGCAGGTCCGGGCGTCGCCGGCCCGTCGAGCACCGCCACGGTCGCTCAGGCCCGCCGCTCGGCGAGCGCGGGCATGTCCCGTCTCCTGGCCCGCGACGCGACCTCGTCGGTAGCGCGCGCCGGAGAGCGCTCCGTCGGCACCTCGATGACGAGCGCCTCGGCTCTCGGGGCACCGGTTCGCCGCTCCCGCCTGCCGGGGATCAGCGGCACCGTCGCCCAGGCGTCCATCTCCCGCAGCTCCTCGGAGGCCACCGGCCCGGGAGCAGCCCCCACGGAGCGCATCGTCCAGGGCTTCGCCCGCTCGGAGTCCACGGCGCGCACCGCCGGTCCGGGCCAGTCGCTGGCTCGCTCCACGGCCCGCACCGCCGCGCCGGGGCAGGCCCTCGCTCGCTCCACCGCGCCCACGGCACGGGCCCTCGCACGAGCCGGGGAGGCTCCCACGGGCGCCGCTCGCTCCACCGCGTCCACGGCCGCTCCCGCCGCCCGCGCGGCGTCGCGCATGGCGACCGCGTCCCGCAGCGCCGAAGGGGCTCGTCCGCGTCCCCTGACCGCCGCTCGCTCCGCCGTGGGCACCCTGCCCCAGCTGCCCGCGCGCTCCGCGGTCGCCGCGGCGGAGCTCCCCGCCTCGACGGCCCGCACCGGCTTCGCCGTGTCCCGCAGCGCCGAGGGCGCCGCCACCGTCCGCACCCCGTCGTCGAGCGCCCCGGGCGCCGCCGTCGCCCGCAGCGCCGGGTCCCGCCACACGGCCGGTCCCACCAGCTCGGTGAGCCGCGCGCTGGCCCGGTCCTCCGAGTCGAGCACCGGCACGGGGGTCGGCCTCGGGTTCCAGTCGGCGCGCGCGGTCCAGCGCCGCGCCACGGTCCCCTCCTTCACCGCGCCGTCCATGCCCGTCGCCGCCGCCGGCCTCGCGCGCTCCGCGCAGACCAGCCCCGGCGTGCAGCCCGGCCTCGACCCGAGCATCGGCGGCGGCACCACCGTCTCCCGCTCCGCGTCGCCGTGGGCTCAGCCCCTCGCCGGCCCCACGATGACTCCGGTCCGCACCCCGGCGCTGTCGCGGTCCGCGGACCGGCAGGTCCAGCGGTCCGAGTCCCGCGGAGCGACGCGCGCGGCCCGGTCGGCCACTCCCGGGAGCCCTGCTCCGCGCAGCACGGCCCCGGTCGCCCGGGCCACCTACCGCTCCGCGGAGGGCGCGCCCACTGCGCGCTGGTCCACCTCGGTCTTCCAGGGCGCAGCCCTCGCCCGCGCCGTGTCGCGCGGCTCCTCGGAGCCCATCGACGCGTCGGGTACGCCCCTGCGCCGCCAGGCCTCGGCCCCGTCCGAGGCCGCGGCCGGCTGGGCGACGCCGCTGGCGGCCCGGGGCAGCAACGTCCGCCGCCGGGCCGAGGCGCGCACGGCGCCGAAGAGCACCGCACCGGTGGCCCGCTCGCAGGGTGGGGGCGGCTTCGGCTCCGACACGCTCGCGCGGCTCAAGAACCTCCAGTCCTCCGCGGCTGGCTTCGGCGAGGCCGAGGTCGCGCGCTCAGCCGACAGCGCCGGCGCGCTCCCCAACGCGAAGGGCATGGTCTCGCGGGCCGCGAACCGGATGCTCGCCCGCCACGAGGAGAAGGCGAAGCGCCGCACTGCGGCCGCGATGCCCGTCTCCACCGCCCCCGTCGCCCGGTCCGGCGAGGCCCCCGCGGTCTCGGTCACGGAGCTCGCGCGCGCCATCTCCCGGCAGGTCGCGGACCTGACGACGATCACGGCAGCGGCGCCTACGGTGTCCCGCAGCGCCGCGAAGGCCATTCAGCGCAGCTCGAGCGCGCAGGAGGCCCAGGGCCGCGGAGCGGACCGGGACGTGGGCAAGAAGCCCGACCTGGACGACTTCCTCCGCCGCGCGGTGCGCCGGGTGATGGTCGAGGAGTCCATCGTCCAGAGCCGCGAGCTCAGCTTCCTCGACTGAATGAGGCTTGCCCGAGCGTCTGCGGACGCCTGGCGCGCCGTGATGGCTTTGGCACTCCGGCTCGGTCCGGGGGCGCGGACGTGGCGCCCTTCCGCGGTCCTCGCGGCTGCGCTCCTGCTCACGGGCTGCGCGCACGCGGTGGTCACGGACGCTCCGTTACGGTCTGCGGGCGCCTGCGTCGGCGTCGACCCACCACCTGACAGCTACGACGTCGGCCCGCCGGAGGTCCGCGAGCTCCCGGACGACAGCCCCTCGGCGGCGCTGGTCGCCTGGCTGGCCTGCGGCCTCGACCGGGACGTCGCGCGCGCATCCTGGGACGGCCGGGCCGTCCGGGTCTGGCGCTGGTCCGATGGGAGCTCCCCGCGCCTCGACGAGGCACTCCAGCTCGCCCGCGACCTGCCCCCTGAGCTGTGGCGCCCCACCGAAGCGAGCGCATGCGCCGCGGGCCCGCGCAGGGGGCTCGAGCCCCGGGCGAAGCATGCCGAGCAGCTCGCCCGCGCCGCGGCCTCCGGCGCCCCGGTCTGCCCGACGGAGGCCGTCCGTCTCCACGTCGATCTGGGGACGCACCACCGCGCGGCAGGCGCGATCGACCGGTTCTGCGCCACGGACGCCACGACGGGGGGCCTCGCCCTCGCCATCGACGGACACGTCCTGCTGGAGGATCAGGAGGTCGGACTGGAACGATGGCGGGCGTGGGCCCGCGACGCCGTCGCTACTGGCAGCGGCCCCCGCTGAGCGCCGCCTTCCGCGTCACCTTCGGAGCGCGGCTCTGGTTGCCGGCCGCGTCCAGGGTCACCGTGATGGTGAAGCACTGGTTGCTCCCCGGCTCGTAGAGCCCGGACGACTCAGGCACCGTCCACTTCGCCGGCACCCGGACCGCGATGGACTCATCGCTGCCGGTGTAGCGGAACGTCAGCTGCATCGGCTCGCCACCGAACTGCACCCCCGCCCACCGGGAGCCGTTGCCGTCCCCGCAGCTGCCCGAGGCGAACGCCTCGCGCGGAGCGAACGTCTGGCGACCGCCCTTCGGGTTGATGGAGAACTCCCCGACCGAGTCGGTCACCGTCTCCCCCACGGCCGCGCCGAGCAGCGGCTCGCCGTCCTCCCGGACCGCCATCACGCACACGCGGTGCTCCACCGCCGCGATCTTCCCCTGTCCTCGGAGCATCACCTCGAGCGTCAGCGCCTTGCCCCCGGGCGGCTGGATGCGCGCCGTCATCGTGGGCTCTTCGCCGTCCAGGGCGGCGACCTTCGCCTCCACCGAGGGCTTGCGGATCACGTCGAGGAGCGCCGGGGCCACGTCGATCTTGCTGCCCTTGCTGATCACTGCGTCCGAGGTGCCCTTGCCCAGCGTCCGACGCCCCGCCCGCAGCGTCACCGACCAGGCGCCCTCAGGCTCCTCCTCGGTCGTGACGTACAGGGGCGCATTGAACGCCCGACGTCCGCGATCGTAGGTCGCGCTGTGCTTGGTCGATGACGTCGCCGCCCACAGGAACTCCGCGCTGCCCGCCACCGGGGGCGGCATCGCGCTGCCCCCGTCCTCGTCGTCCTCGGGCTCCTCGGCCCGGGCGTCGCTCGAGAGCAGCATCTCCATCGTCCGGCGCAGCGGCTCCCACTCGTCTCCGCCCCGCAGCTCCGCGCCCCGCGGCAGCAGGACCAGCGTGGCCTGGAACTCGGAGCCGTCCCCCCAGAAGTCCTTCCAGCGCTGACTCTCCGTCGACACGGAGAACACGAACTCCCCCCCGTCCGTCGTCCGGTCCATCCGCACCTTCGGACGCTCCTGGCTGTCCTTGGGCGCGAGCCACCCCTCGAGGGGCTCGAAGGTCGCGGCGTCGTAGGCCGGGAGGCGCTTCACCCGGACCAGCGGCGCCGAGGTCTCCCCGTCGGCCAGCGGCATGCACGCCTGGGTGGGGTTCCATCCCGTCCCGCAGCCGGTCACCCGGTACTCGTAGGGCTCCCCGTCCACCGCCACGGGCTCGGGGGCGCCACCGCCCGGCGCCGGGTCCGCCCCGTCGCCGTCCTTGTCTCCCCCGAGGAAGAGGAGCAGCGCGCCGAGGATCACCACCGCCACGACCCCGAGTCCGAGCAGCAGCAGCGGGACGCCGCCCTGGGCCTGCTCCTCCGGGTCGTCCTCGATCGCGTCCCAGTCGGTCCCGGTGGTGGTCGGGTCCACGTAGTCGCCGCGCGTGCTCGACGACGACGGCGCAGGCGCCGCCTTCTTGGCCGCTGCCGCCTTCTTCGCCTGGTCGTCCGCGGCGCGCTTCTGGGCGCCGAACGCGGGCGGCTGGTGGCAGGGCTCTTCGTCCACGTTGAAGATCGGCCCGTCGACGGGCTCGTAGCGCTCGTTGGCCCGCATCGCCGGCGGCGCGAGCGCCCGCATCGACATGAGCGGGACCGGGCGGCTCGTCTTGTGCTGGGCGAACACCTGGAAGAACAGCGTGTCCGCCTCGATCCCCGGGTAGAGCGCGATCCCCACCTGGAACGGCACCTGGTCCAGGTCGTACCCGACCTCCCCGAGGAGCAGGGCGATGCGGATGTTGTGCTCGACGGGATCGTACGCATCCCCACGGCGGAACCGGTGGGGCGACACGATGCGCACCACCCCGAGGATCTTCTGCTCCCGGTGGGCCGGGAACGCCTCGGCCATGAAGCGCAGCGCCCCGAGGATGTCGGACCGCTCCTTCTCGGCGCTCTCCCCCATCGTCCCGAGGAACCGCACCCGGTTGATCGTGATGTGGTTGTCCTTGGTCTTCGTGCCGAGCAGCACCGCGATGCGGTCCTGCTTCGTCTCCACCACCGAGGCCGCCATCGACTCGAGGATCGGCAGCACCGGCCCCTCCGACGGGTCCTCGCCGAGGGTGAGCCAGTCGGGGTCCTCCATGCGGACCACGCCGAGCTGCGTGATGGTCGGCTTGCTCGAGACCGTGACGGCGGCGGGGTCGTCGTCCTCGCCCTCGCCCTCGTAGACGCCCTCGGCCTCTACCGCTTGAAAGCCCCATGGAAGGACGCGCGCGACGTCCTGCCCCTTGCCGACGCCGTAGAGGCGCAGCCCGGGGAGGAGCGGCGTCCCTCCACCTCGATTGCAGAAGAACCCGACGGCCGTCTGGTCCGTGCCGGCCTTCGGGGCGAGCACCAGGGCGAACTGATAGGGGCGAGCGAAGTCACGGTGGGTCCGCAGGTCGTAGCGGGACAGGAACACCGCCATGTTCGGGTGGGTGTGGTACCAGCCGAGGAGCAGGAGCTCCTCCCCCGCCTTCTGGCTCATCTCGTCCATCTGGTCGATCAGGTCGTCCCAGACGGAGTAGGTGAACTTGAAGTGGACGGGGCTGCTGTCCTCGTCCCGGGCCACCGCGATGTGGCTCACCTTGATGATCGAGTTGTCCGCGCTGCGGGTGCCGAGCAGGATCCCGGCTACCTCGAGGTCGGTCTCGATGGAGCGCTGGGCCTCGAACTGGAGGCGCTTCGCGACCCCCCAGTCCAGGTAGATCGTCGGCATCTCCGAGTCGACCTCGGACTCGGAGACGGAGCCGACCCAGGTGAAGGCCTCCGGCACATCGAAGTGCTCGGCGATCTCGCTGCTGTCTTCGGCGAAGAAGACCGGTTCGTCCATGGAGTGGCGCCGCCCTCGGATGGGGCCGCCCCCCACCGCTTCCGGTTCTCTGAAGCTCGACGGGCGGAGGAACCGCGCCCGCGTGCACTGATTGACAGCCTCCGCTGCCATATTCAATGCTCGGATTTGATATCACGGGGTCCACCCGGACCACAAGCCACGCAGCCGAGCATCCGAGGACGGGAACATGCCCGAGCGCATTCGTTTCACACTCGTGGAGGACGGACTCGACGTCCGCTCCTACGACTTCGACACCGAGACCATCCAGATCGGGTGCGACCCCTCGCGTGGCGACAACCTGATGATCGAGCTGCCGCCGGGGAAGACCCACGTGCGCGCGATGGTCATCCGCACCGACGACTACGTCGAGTTCGAGGTCCGGGGCGGGCCCATCTTCCTCCAGGGTTCCCGCCTCGACGAGGGCGACGTCGCCGAGCTGAACATCGGCGACATGCTGATCTTCGGCAGCAAGGCCGACGGCCCCCGCCTCCGCTTCGAGCACGCGAAGGAGGCCGAGCTCGTCCTGGACGACGTCGCCGACTGGGGCATCAAGCCAGGGAAGAAGAAGAAGAAGCGCTCGGCCGCGGCCGAAGACGACATGATGTTCGAGGAGGAGGTCGACAAGTACGCCGGAAAGAACATCTGGCAGAAGTACTTGATCTGGTACCGCGAGCAGTACGCGAAGTTCGCCACCTGGCGCAAGAAGGCGGCGCGCGTGAAGTACTGGATCGGCCTCGGTCAGATGATCACGAAGAAGGCGCAGGGCTTCGTGGGCATCGGTCTCGCGGTGGGCGGCGGCGCGCTGGCCACATACACGCAGTACACGGCGAAGGCCAAGGCGCTCATGAACGCCGAGCAGCAGGCGGAGAAGGCGGAGATCGCGGTCGAGGGCGAGAAGGCCGCGCAGGCTGCGGTCAAGGAGGTCCAGGACCAGATGCAGCAGTGTGGGTGCGAGGGCGCCACGGGCACCTCGGCCGCCGCCGTCGCCACCGCCGACGCCATCCTCGACCGCTTCGGCGAGGACAAGACTCTCAACGTCGACCGCACCTACTTCTGGCCCAACAAGCAGGCCGTCTCCTACAGCAGCCTGGTCATGGGCCCCTACAACGGGTTCAGCCGCGACCGGACGATCATGCCCAAGACCATCGACCGCATCTGCAGCGCGTCGGCGGACAAGGAGCGCATGAACCTCGCGGTCAAGAAGTCCCTCGAGTACAACCTGCACGAGGCCTACCTGTTCGTGCCGTTCGTCGAGTCGAACTGGTGCGAGCTCGCGGTGTCCCACACGGGGCCGCGCGGGATGATGCAGTTCACGCGGAGCACCGCCGAGGCGGCGTGGAAGAAGGTGGACTCGTCCCAGGCGGACATCCCGCCCTACGACTGGACCGCCCACCGCGACTGGCTGATCAACCTCGCCAAGCAGCGCGGCTACCGCAACTACTACGACCTGCTCGCCAACTGCAAGGCGACCGACCGGGCGAAGTACAAGGAGCACTTCTACCCGGGCCCAGGGAACCAGGAGTACCCGAAGCGCCTCGACCCGCGGGACCCCCGCACCGACTGGGAGTCGTCGACGGAGGCCTCCATGGCCTGGCTCGCCTCGCTCCACCAGACCTACGCTGGCCGGGGCTTCAGCGAGACCGACACCATCCTCCTCGCCATGAGCGCCTACAACCAGGGCGAGGGTGAGGTGAACAGCTGGATCAACCTCGCGAAGAAGCAGTACAAGCGGGACTCGGACGGCGCGCTCGCGTTCCCCGAGGTCCTCGGCGGCGCCATCCTCAAGCTCAATGACACGAAGGACGCGGAGAAGAAGCGGCAGATCAAGGAGGGGATGGCCTACGGCCCGAAGATCTTCGGCGCCTACCTCGCCGCCGCCCCCGAGCTCGACGCCCGGAGCTGCCGCAACTGAGCCCCTACCCCTGGTTCATGAAGAGGACGAACGCCTCGTCACCGGCGTCGTCCCGGTCGATGATGCGCAGCCCCATGCCCCGCTCTCCGGCCGGCCCCTGCGTGCGCACCCAGCGCACCTCGGCGAGCAAGGGGAACTGACGGCGCGTGATGGGATGGCGGATCACGAGGTGGACGTGTTCGCCCGGCTCCTTCGGCTCGGCGCAGGCGACGAACATCCCGCTCTTGCTCACGTTCCGCGTCTCGAGCAGGCCCCCGGCCCGCTGGTCGGCGTACCGGACGAGGAAGACGCCGTCGGTGCGGGTCTCGCGACGGCGGCGGTCGGGCGCCTTCACCCGGTGCTCCAGCGCCCGCGCGTCGGGCTCCTTCGGCTGGCTGCGTGAGGCGACCTCGATCAGGTACGCGCTCCACCGCTCGGCCAGGCGCCGGTCCATGAACATGAAGCGGAGGCCCATCCCCGGCATGCCCCCCGCGAACGCCGCCTCGTCGGGGGTCACGATCCGCTCGACGGACGCGAGCACCCGCAGGGGCTTCATGTCCGGCAGGGCCACGAGCACCTGGATCGCGTCCCCTTCGTTCGCCGAGTCCGGCGACTCCACGAACATCCCCTCGCGGGAGACGTCGATGGCCGAACGGCGCCGGTCGAGCCCTCCGAAGCGGAGGCACACCGACAGCGTCGCGGGGTATGGCGTGCCCGTCGGCAGAGGATCGTTCCCCGGCGCGAACTGGATGTTGCGGACGTCCGCGTCCCCCGGAGCCACTGCGCTCATCTGGATCTCCTCGGCCCACCTCCGGGCACCTCTCCCCTCATCGGCCCCCCCACGGCATGACTTGACCCGGTTGCGGGGTTTGGTCCGTGGGGCGAGCGGAGGCGCGCGGTGATCGAGGTCGAGGGGCTGGTGCGTCGTTACGGCGAGCAGGTGGTGGTGGACGGCGTCAGCTTCGTCGCGCCCCCGGGCCAGGTGATGGGCCTCCTCGGGCCGAACGGCGCAGGGAAGACCACCACGCTGCGGATCCTCTGCGGGTGCCTCGGCGCCACGAGCGGGACCGTGCGGGTCGCGGGGCACGACGTGGCGCTGGCCAGTCGACTGGCGCGGCAGGCGCTGGGCTACCTGCCGGAGCAACCTCCCCTCTACGACGACATGACGGTCGAGGACTTCCTGGATCACGCGGCGCGCCTGCGGCGCGTCCCGAAGGGAGAGCGACGCTCGGCGGTCGCCCAGGCCGTGGAGCGCGTCGACCTGCAGTCGGTCCGCCACCGGCTCATCGGGCGGCTCAGCAAGGGCTACCGCCAGCGGGTGGGGCTCGCGCAGGCCATCGTCCACCGTCCCCGCGTCCTCGTCCTCGACGAGCCCACGTCGGGGCTCGACCCCACCCAGGTCACCGCGATGCGGACCCTCATCCGGGAGCTCCGGGACGAGGCGACGACCGTGTTGTTGTCCACCCACCTGCTCGCCGAAGCCGAGGCGATGTGCGACCGGGTGACGATCCTCGCGGGCGGCCGCGCGGTGGCGTCGGGCTCCCTCGAGGAGCTGCGGGGGCAGCTGGCCGGCGCACCGCGACTCCGCCTGGAGGTGCGGGATCCTCACGCCTGCGCGGAGGCGCTCCGCGAGCATCCGAGCGTCGCCGCCGTCGCCGCAGCGGACGGCACCCTCGACGTGACGCTCGTCGACGCCGACGACTCCCACCGCATCGCCGTCCACGCCGTCGCGGCGGGGTTCGGGCTCCTCGCCTCCCGGCAGGACGGCCTCGAAGAGCTGTTCCGACGCGCCATGGAGGCCTCGTGATCTGGCACGTGGCTCGCCGCGAGCTCCGAGTGCGCCTCGGGACGCCCTGGCCCTGGGTGGTGGCCGCGACGTGGCTGGCGCTGCAGGGGCTGGTGTTCACCCTCGTCCTGGGGGTGTTCGTCCGGGCGCCGCTGGACGCGCCGGATCCCACCGAGGCCATCCCCCTGATCTCCGGCTACGTCGAGCCCCTGTTCTCGGCGAACTGCATCCTGCTCCTCCTCTTCGTGCCGCTCCTGACCATGGGCAGCCTCGCAGGCGAGCAGCGGTCCGGCTCCATCGCCCTGCTCCTGAGCGCGCCGATCTCGACCCTCGAGGTGGTCCTCGGCAAGTGGCTGGGCCTTGTCGCGTTCGTGTCGCTCCTGCTGGCGCTCGGTGCCGTCGTCCCGGTGGGCGCCCTCCTCGTCTTCGGCTCCCCTCCCCTCGGACCCCTCGTCAGCGCGGCGGTCGGACTCTGGCTCCTCGCCGGCGGCCTCGCGGCGCTCGGGCTGCTGGCGTCCTCGCTGTCGAGCAGTCAGCTCGTCGCGGCGGTCATGACGTGGACCACCGCGATGGGGTCCTGGCTGGTCGCCGCCGCCGAGTCGGGGGACGGACTCCTGGCGACGGTGGCGGTGTACGGCTCCCTGCTCGTCCACGCCCGCGGCTTCGGTCAGGGCCTGCTCGACCCCGCCGACGTGGCCTGGTTCGTCGGGTTCGGCTTCGTGGCGCTGGTGGCGGCCTGGCAGCGCCTGGAGTCCTGGCGATGGCGCTGACGTCTCTGATCGCCCGCATCTGCGGAGTCCTCGGCGTCCTGGCCGCGGTCGGGGCGACGGCGACCTGGCTCCTGGCGCCCGAGCTGCCGGGGCTGAGGACGCTGACGCTGATGGCCGCCGTGGGGCTCGGGAGCTGGCTCTACCTCGACTGGCCTGCCATCCGCCGGTTCCTCGCATCTCGGGGCGGGGTCGAGTCCGCGCGGGCCGTCCTCATCGTCATCCTCGCCGGGGGCGTCGCGGGCGCCGCGGTCACGCTCGTGGACCGGTCGACCGTCCGCCGCGACCTCACCCCGGCGCGCGTCCACTCGGTGACCGACCAGACCGCACAGGTCCTCGCGGACCTCGACGCCCCCGTCCGCATCGTCGGGTTCTTCTCCGCCGGCGGAGACCGGGTCGCGGCGCGGCACCGGGTCCGGTGGGACGCGCTGGCGGCGGCCCTCGAGGCCGCTTCGTCCCGGGTGACCGTGGAGACGCTCGATCCGGACGTGCACCGCCAGAGGGCCGCTGACGAAGGGGTCACCAGCAACGCCGTCGCCATCGTGCGGGTCGGCGAGCGGCGGGAGGTGGTGTTCGCGCCCGACGAGCAGAGCGTCTTGACGGGCATCGTCCGGGCCGCGCGCGCCGTGGACCGGCGGCTCTACGTGTCCTCGGGGCACGGCGAGCGACCCATCGACGTCATCGCGGCGCGCAGCCTGAGCGAGCTGGGGCGGATGGCGACCGAGCTCGGCCTCGAGGTCCAGCCGCTCGACCTCTCTCGGCGGGACGTCCCGCCCGACGCGGCGGCGCTGCTCGTGGTGGAGCCGGCGACCCCGCTGTCGACTGAGGCGGCAGATCGAGTCGACCGCTTCGTGAGTGAAGGTGGTTCACTGCTTGTGGCAGGCCAGCCCGACGCCCCGACGGGCCTCGAGGGGCTGCTCGCCAAGGGAGGGTTGGCCCTGGGCTCGGGGGTCGTGGCAGACCCGCTGGTGCGCGAGGTGACGGGCGATGACACGAGCCCGCTGGTGGCGCGCTGGGGGACCCACGAGGCCGTCCGCGGGCTGCGCGCGCCGGCCTCGTTCCTCGGGACGGCGCCTCTCGAAGTGAAGGAGCACGACCCCCGGGACGCCACGGTCCACCTGCTCGCCTGGTCGTCAGCGGAGTCGTGGGTCGAGCCGGGAGGCATCGTCGAGCGCGACGAGGACGATCGCGCCGGTCCCCTCCCCTTGCTCGCCCTCGCCGACCTGCACCCGGGAGGGACGGACGCGGGCGTCATCGTGCTCGTGGGTGACGCGGACTGGCTCGCCAACGATGGGGTTCGTCGCCAGGCCAATGGAGATCTGGCCGTTCGACTCCTCGGCGCGCTGACGGGGCGGGACGACCTGATCACCCTGCCGCCCCGACCGCCGACGGAGGGCGCGCTGACCGTCGAGTGGGCTGACCACATCGTGTTGTCGCTGCTCGCGCTGCTGGGGCTCCCGGGTGGCTGCCTGGCGCTGGCAGGGGTGCTCGCGGTGCGTCGCGCGGGGCGCTGAGGGGGAGCCGAGCCTGGCGGGCCTCAGCTACGGAGCCAGGTAGTCCCAGTCGAACGAGACGAAGCCGGTCTCGCCCGTCTCGTCGTAGTAGTCGGTGAGCTGCATCTTCACGCACTGCCCGTCGTGGGTCTCCACCACGTAGACGTGGCCGTAGGGGATGACGTCCCGGGTGCCGAAGTCGTACTCGAACCAGAAGGTGAGGCTCGGGTTGTGGTTCTTGGCCACGAAGGGCCCTGCCCCGTCCGGGTCCCGCTCCAGGTCCTCGATGTAGCCGTCGTCCACGGTGGGCGTGCGTCCGCTGCACCCAAACGATGCGCGGTTGTCGGTCTCCCCGGCCGCGAGGAAGTCCGAGCAGCGCGCTGTGTACCCGGCGAGGTCGGCCCACGCGTCCGTCTGGCCTTCCACGGCGAGCAGGGCTCCGCGGCTGACGGTGTCGCCCCCCGCCGAGGTCCCCGAGTTCGTGGCGATGACCCACTGGGAGATGGCGAGATCCCAGCCCTCCTGGGTGGATGGGTCATCGACGACCAGGGGGGCGCCGTCTCCGTCCCGGAGAACGTCCTCATCCCCGAAGCTCCACAGCACCCAGGAGCTGTTGGACTGGCTCTCGACGGTGACGGCCCCTTCGATGGTTCCGGGGTCACCGCCGTGGCAACCGGGCCCGAGCGATGGGATCAGGAGCATCGCCAGGGCGACACCCGCGGGGGCAAGGGTGCGGAGAGGAGTCATCGGGTGCGGCTCACGGTAAGTCCGGTCTGGCGGAAGTCCGAGCCGGGGACGTGGACCACCTCGCACATCTCGCGGATCCGGGAGTAGATGCGCGACTCGAGGCGCTCCTCCAGCGTCGGCGGTCCCTTGCCGATGGCGTCCTGCGCCCGGCGGTCGGCGCTCGGGTTCAGCCCCTTCGCCCTGGAGGCCGGCTCGGCGGACAGGTTGGTGGTGAACAGGGTCACGCGGTTCGCGTTGTAGCGACGGCTGATGAGGTCATCGAGGACCGTGAGCTCCCAGTCCGTGTTCCGGCCCTTGCCCAGCTCGTCGACGATGAGCACCTCGGCATTCACCAGGGGGAGCATGAGCGCCGCCTCGGTGGTGCCGGCGCGCGCCTCGAAGCTTCGACGGAGATCCATGAGCAGGTGTCCGTAGTCCACGAACAGGCACGGGATCCCGCGCTTGAGCGTCAGGTCCCGGAAGATGGCGAGGGCCAGGTGGGTCTTGCCCGTCCCGACGGTGCCCCAGAAGAGCAGCCCTCCGTGGGCCGGCGCGGGTCGGAAGTCGCGTCGCTTGCTCGCCGCGCCCGTCTTCGGGGGCTTGCGGAAGAAGCGCCCGAAGTCCTGGGCGCGCTGGAGCGCCTCCCGCTGAGCCTTGTTCTGCGGCATGTAGGTCTCGAAGGTCGCGTTCACGTACCGCCGCCCGATGCTGGCGGCGTTGAACAGCGCCACCCGCTGGCGGGCGAGGCGCAGATCGCAGGGGCTGAAGACCTGGTAGCCGTCGTCGTCCCGCACGAAGAAGCCCTCGCGCCCGTGGCACTTCTCGCAGCCTGACGCCTGGGTCACGAGCCGCGCGCGGCAGATGTCGCCCTCGGTCACGACCTCGATGTCCTGGCTGGGACAGAAGGTGCCGCTCACGTCGCCTCCTCGATGGCTGCCGGGTCCAGGATGGGGTCCTCCGCGCGCAGGCAGCGTCGCACCAATTCTCTCACATCTTCGGCCCGCGCCTCGGGGGCCTCTCCGCGCACGGGGGGGCCGAGGAGGTCTTCTGCTTCACGGACCAGCCGCGCCCGCTCCACGGCGTCGAGGAGCGTGGCGAGCGCGTCATAGTAGGCGCGCGATGCCCGGAGCACTGCGACGAAGGCGGTCTCAGGGCTGGAGGCAGCACCGGCGAGGAGGGTGGCGCGGGCCTGGGCAGCGAGGTCCGCCCGGCCCGGCGGGGTGTCCTCGGCGTCCTGGAGGCGGGCGAGCGCGACGGTCAGGACGGGAGGCAAGGCCGAGGGAGGGTCGACCGGCTCGGTGCGCGGAGCGGCGGCGCGGTCCTCCGGCGGCGGGGCGGGCGGTCCGTCGGGTCCCGCGAACGCTCCGAGCTCCAGCACCTGCTCGCCCGCCTTCTCCACCTGCTTGCGCATGGACTTGAGCGGGAGTCCGCGGGGAGGACGCTTGCGGCGCTTGAGCCGCTCGCCAGTCTCCCGCACGGTGCGCAGGACCGTGGGCAGCGGGTACCCGCGCTCCCACCACGTGGCGACGAAGTGCTGGTCGATCGAGGTGAGGATCGTCCCCTCGTCGCGGAGGTGGAGCATCAGCTCGGCGACGGCGGCGGCGTAGGCGGCGAGGTCTGGGCGGTGCGGGTCCATCAAGGGCGCGCAACCTACCGCGCGAGGGTGGCCTCGGCTCGCTTGCTCCCGCGTACGCGCGCGAGATAAGGTCGCCGGCCATGAGCCGTACCCCCCTTCGATTGCTGCTTCTGCTCGCGCTCGCTTGCCTCCTCGGGGCCGGCTCTGCCGTCGCCCAGAGCGACGATGACCTCGACGATCTGGACGATCTCGACGACCTCGATGACCTCGACGACGAGGACAGCGACGAGGAGGAGCCCGAAGAGGACGAGACGGACAACGAGGAGATCTACAAGGACTACAAGGCGGAGCTGCGGGGCGAGTCCGCGGCGGAGGAGCTCGACGCCTGGAAGCGGTACCTCGACGTGTACCCGAAGTCCTCGTTCCGCATGGAGATCGAGAAGCGGATCAAGGCGCTCGAGGAGGCGGCCTACCGGGAGCTCGAGGAAGACAACCTGGACGAGGCGAGCGGCGACGAGGTCGACGCGAAGGATCAGGAGATGTTCCTGTTCGAGCCGGCGTTGCTCCAGGCGGGCATCAACACCCGGCGCCGGTTCAAGCTCCAGGCGCTGTGGGGCTTCAACGACTACCTGAACTACGAGCTCATGTTCGAGTGGGCGTTCATGCGCAAGTTCAGCGCCTTCGGGATCGTGCGGCATCAGGGCCGGGGCTTCGGCGGGCAGCTCGTCGCCGGCGCGAAGTACGCGCTGGTCAAGGACGTGCGCTCGGGCGTCATCGCGTCGGGGTCGCTCGCGGTCGCCGTCGGGTATTCGGCGCTGGACCGCCTGAACTTCGGCATCGAGCCGACCATCGGCTTCGGCTGGATCGCGTCCGAGAAGTTCCAGATCCAGACGACGATCACCCCCCACGTCCGCCTCGATCGGCCCCGCCTCTTCCTCTACTGGGACGCGATGGTGGTGGTCAGCCCCACGAAGGTGCTGAGCATCTACGTGGAGAGCCGCCAGAAGCACAGCTTCGCGAACACCGAGAACAACGGGACGAAGTACCTCGGCTTCCACCATGCGGGTGCGGGCGTGAAGATCTTCCCGCAGCCGAACTTCGAGCTGACGGTGGGCGTGAACGTCCCGTACGCCTGGGACCGCTGGAAGGACTACCGCTACTTCGGCGTCCACGGCGGCCTGACGATCTACTTCGACAAGAAGAAGTCCTGACCTTCGGGTCGGCGGGTCCGCACGGTCCTGGCGCCGGCACCATTCGTTCAGAATTGTCGAACATTCAGTGACATACATTCGAACGAAACAATCAGCAGGGCAGCCCGACTCCCCAACATCACCGGATGCTCGCATCCACCTTGTTGGAGAGACTGATGACCACGTTCCGAACCTTTGTCCTTGCCTCGCTCAGTGCCCTGACCGTCGCTGGTTGCCCCACCCCGTCCGACGCCCCGGAGCCCCCGGCCGGTGACGTCGACGCCACGTTCCAGGTGTCGCTCACCGACGTCGACGAGCTTGCCGACGGCTTTGTGTACGAGGGCTGGATCATCGTGGACGGCGCGCCCGTCTCCACCGGTCGCTTCGAGGCCGACGGGACGAGCTTCGTGGCCGCGCAGTCGGCCCTGGCCGCCGACCTCGACGCCGCGACCGCGTACGTCCTCACCATCGAGCCCGAGCCGGACGACTCGCCGGCTCCGTCCGCCGTGCACATCGTGGCCGGCGACCTCGACGACGCCGGTGCCACGCTGACGGCGGACCACCCCGCGGCGCTCGGGGTGGACCTGCTCGCCGTCGGCGGGGAGTACATCCTGGAGACGCCGACGTCGGGCGCGGTGGCCGATGACTACAACCAGGGCATCTGGTGGCTCGACCTTGCGAACGGGGGCCCGAGCGCGACGCTGGATCTGCCGGCGCTGCCGGAGGGCTGGACCTACGAGGGCTGGGTCGTCGTCGACGGCTCGCCGATCTCCACCGGGACGTTCGACCTGCCGGGCGAGGCGGACTCGGACGGCGCCGGGGACACCGCTGGGCCCGACGGCGCGCCGCCCTTCCCGGGCCAGGACTTCATCGACCCGGCCGTGGACCTGGTCGGTGGCGTCGCGGTGATCAGCGTCGAGCCCGTGCCTGACACGAGCCCCGCGCCGTTCATCATCAAGCCGCTCATCGACGGCACGATCGAGGACGTGGGGGCCGGAACGCTCCAGAGCATGGACGACGGCGACCCGCTCCCCTCCGGCTCCATCACCCTCTGAGGCGACCTACCCGAGCGGAGGGAAGTGAGCGTCCACCAGGCGTGCCCGCACCGTGGCGTTCACGACCTCCGCGAGGGTCTGTCCCGACGGCGTCCCCGTCCGCCGACGGGAGACCGCGAACAGGGTGGTCGGCGGGACGAGATCCAGCGGGAGGCGATGCAGGCGGTCGCCCCCCGGCGCCACCGAGACCACGGGATCGGGCAGGACCGAGAGCAAGGTCCCCTCCCGACAGACGCGCAACGCGTCGTCCACCGCCACCACGGTCATCACGACCGTGCGCTCGAGGGCGGGTGGCCAGCCGTCGACGGTCTGCCCGCCGCCAGCCGGAGCGACGAACGGATGCGCCAGGACCTCGTCGAGCCCAGGGGCTGCTCCGTGCAGGGGGTGCCCGGGACCACAGAAGACCGAGTAGGGGCAGCGCGCGAGGGGCACGATCTCGAGGGCGGGGTCTGGTTGGGGACGCTCGAGCAAGGCCACGTCCAGGTCCCCTCGCAGGAGCGCCCGGTTCACGTCCCCGTCGCTGACGTGCGTGAGGTGAGGACGCAGGTGGGGGTGGAGCGCGACGAGGTCGGTGAGCACCCGCACCGCCAGCGGCGTGAACATCCCCGTGGTGCTGACCGCGACCCGCCCCGCGAGCTCGGCGCCGGCGAGGCTCTGGAGCGTGTTGTCGATGCCGCGCATCGCCTGCCGGACCGACGCGAGGAGCAGGCGGCCGGCCTCGTTGAGCTCGATGCGGCGCCCTCGCCGGTGGAAGAGCGGACGCCCGACCGCCTCCTCCACGATCTTCACGGAGCGTGACAGGGCCGGCGGAGTGACCCCCAGCCTTTCCGCCGCGGTGGGGAGGTGCTCGGTCTCGGCGACGACCCGAAACGCCGGGATCCGCGACCAGAACTCGTTCAGCTTGTGGATCCGGTCCAGTGGAGCCTCCGACGGGATGGACGATAGCCCCCGAAACGGATCGGCAGACCGGGCAAGGAGGCGGCGGGGGTTCGGGTAGGGTGCCAAGGCGACCGGCAGGGTTGGAGCCGAGGTCCCGGTCGAGACCTGGTCGAAACCCGCGTCCTCTCGCGACGCTCCGGCGAAGGAAGGGCGCACCCCTGGACGTCTACCGCCTCCACCGACTCCCCCCCGAAGAGATGGCTGCGCTGCTCGCCTCGTGGGCGCGGAGCGAGCAGCCGCTGAGGCCCCACGGCCGGATGCTGACCCACCGGGGTGTGCTGTCGTCTCCGGCCATGCCCGCCGTGCCGACGCGGGGGGTCCGGTCGGCCCAGTCGGAGCGCGAGGAGAAGCTCGCCGCCTACGGCCACGACAGCATCGGCGAGCACGCGGTCGTTCACCTGGCGGCGGAGGACATCTCGCTGCTCGTGGCGCGGCTCGTGCTGGACAGCCGCACGGTGTCCTTCATCGAGAAGGCGGGGCGGTACCAGGACGCGCGGGACGTGGCGCTCGTGGAGCCGGCGGGGCTGGACACGCCCGCGGCGCGGAGCGCGTGGAACGAGGCGACGGAGCGGCTGCTCACGGTGCGCGACCAGCTGCGGCCTGACCTGTGGGACGCGACGGGGCGGCTGCACCCCCGCCGGGACGGCGAGAGCGAGGAGCGCTGGCACAAGCGGATCGACGACGTGGTGCGGACGATTCGCCGCCAGATGTTGCCGCTGGCGACCCGGACGGATCTGGCGATGACGGCGAACGCCCGAGGGCTGAGGGCGCTGCTCGCGAAGCTGGCGGCGCGGCCGGAGCCCGAGGCGCGCGGGCTCGGGGAGCAGCTGCGACGGGCCGCGTCGCCGGCGCTGCCTGCGCTGCTGCCGGACCGCATCGAGGCGTCGTACCGGGCCGGGACCCAGCGGGCGATTGCGTCCTGGGCCGCGGAGCTGCTCGGGGCGGGGCACGCGGAGCCGGGGAGGAACCGGGCGAAGCTCGTGCGGACGCCGGAGGACATCGAGGCGCGATTGGTCACGGCCATCCTCTATCGGTTCGCGGACCAGCCCTACGGGGCGGTGCGGACGCGGGTGGACGAGCTGGACCAGGACGCGCGCACGGCGGTGCTGGACGAGTACCTGCGGCGGCGGGGGCGCTTCGACGACCCGCTGCGGGACCTGGAGCACGCCCACTACACGTTCGAGGTGGTGCTGGACGCGGTGGCGCTGCACGAAGTCCAGCGCCACCGGCTGTCGACGCGGACGCCCCAGGCGATCTCGTCCGCCCACGGCTACCTGGTCGCGCCGGAGATCGTCGAAGCGGGGGTCGAGCCGGCGTTCCGCGAGGCGATGGAGGGGGCGGAGCAGGCGTTCCGCTTCCTGGCCGAGGTGGTCCCCGACGCGGCCCCCTACGTGCTGCCCCTGGGGTTCCGCCAGCGGGTCCTGATCACCTGGGACCTGCGCGCTATCCACCAGTTCGTCCAGCAACGGAGCCAGCGCACGGGCAACCGCTCGGTCCGCCGCATTGCCCAGGACGTCTACGCCGAGATCGAGCGCGTCCACCCGGTGGTGGCGCGGACGCTCAAGGTGGACCTGACGGGGGTGGGCGAAGAGGGCGGCCGGTAGGCGCAGCGCGCAGCCGTCCCCGCAAGGGCGGCGGAGCCCATCGGTGGTCGGGCCCCCGATTTGTCGACGGTCGACAGATCTGTGAAACGAGCGCCGAAGGCGAGCCCTCGGGCCGGCCGCTCGCGGCCGTCGTTTCGCGGATCTGGCGGGCGTCGGTCAAATCAGCCCAAGGGGGCCCGCCCCGCAAGGCGCCTCGGCGCCGCGCAGCACGCCCCCGGCGTGCGAAGTCGCAGGTCCCCGCAAGCGCGCCTCGGCGCAGCGCGCAGCCGTCCCCGCAGGGGCGGCGGAGTCCATGGGTGGTCGGGCCCCCGATTTGTCGAGGGTCGACAGAGCCGTGAAACGAGCGCCGAAGGCGAGCCCTCGGGCCGGCCGCTCGCGGCCGTCGTTTCGCGGATCTGGCGGGCGTCGGCAAATCAGCCCAAGGGGGCCCGCCCCGCAAGGCGCCTCGGCGCCGCGCAGCACGCCACCGGCGTGCGAAGTCGTGGGCCCGCAAGCGCGCCGAAGGCGCAGCGCGCAGCCGTCCCCGCAGGGGCGGCGAAGTCTGAAACTTGTGGAGTGATTTCCGTGTCCTGAACTCCATCCCCGAGACCCGCAGGTCGCTCCGCGACCGAGGACGCGAGCGGGTGGAGATCAGGGCATCCGGGAAATCACTCCTCCTCCATCGCGAACTCGAGCCCGCCGCCCTCGTAGTAGAAGACGCGGAAGTTCTCGATCTCGTCGGCGTGGTTGTAGGCCCAGCCGGCGGCGTCCGGGTTCAGGTAGTCCCCGATCTCGACGCGCTTGTAGAAGTTCTCGGGGTTGTTGTGGATGTCCGCCCAGGACAGCACCCCGAGGAGCATCTCCGCCACGTCCGTCAGGTGGACCGTCAGGTCCCAGGTGCGGTCGTTCACGTAGCAGACGTACCCGTCGTTCGGGCTCACGTTCGGGTGCCAGATGTCCGAGCTCGCGTAGATCTCCGGCTTCACCACCGGGTACGCCTCGGACAGGTAGATGTCGAAGCTGACCTCCTCGTTGATCGGGAAGTGATCGAACGGGAAGTTCTTCAGGCGCACCTTGACCTTGGGGGTCCCGATGGTCGGCTTGCGGAAGGTGAAGCGGTACTTGTACGGCAGCGCCTCCTCACCCCAGGTGAAGTCGAGCGGCTCCACCTCGACCTCGTCCTGCTCCACCATGAACTGCTGGAGGAGGTCCCACTCGGTCTCGAGCCGCGCCATGACGAACTTGCCGTCGCCAGAGGGCTTCGCCTTCTTGCCTGCCATCGAAGTCTCCTGCCGGACCGCAGCCCGGATCGCGCCTCACCGAGGCGGAGTTGGACCAACGCGCAGCGCCCCGAGGGACGCCGCCGCGCTCACGCCGGGATGTGCTCCATCACCAGCCGGATCTCGTCACCCTCTTCCACCCCCGCGTCGCCGAGGCTCTCGTTGGGCTGGAGGATGTAGTGCTTGCGCCCACCGGAGCGGCGGTCGGGCACCGAGATCTTGAACGTGCGGGGCTGCCCCTGCTCGTCCGTCATGTTCATCTTGAGCTGCCGCGCGAGGAACGGAGCGAGCTTGCTCGCCGGCACGTTCGCGCTGATCTTGACGGTCCGGTTCGTTCCACCGGTCGGCTCCTTGAGCCGCACCTTCACCACGTCTGACACTGTGTTCACCTCTTGCGTCGCCGGAGGGCCCCCGGTTTGTGGGGGAAGTGGCGCCGAACGTCTGTGATGCCGGGAGTATAGCGAAGCGGGTCCCCAGCGCAGCCCCGCGGCCGTCAGCCCTTGCTCATCCCCTTCAGGTCACGCTCACGCAGCGGCTGGTAGCAGCGGCGGCACCGCCCCTCCAGCAAGTGCACGTAGTCCTTGAGGTAGACCGCGTGACACACCTGCGTGACGTTCATCCGGTTGTGGCAGACCACGTACACGTCGTGGTCACGGTTGACGACCTGGTTGGTCAACAGACACACGAGCTCCTCGGGCTCGGTGGTGTAGTCGATGTCGTCCTCTTCCTCTTCCTCTTCGAGGTCGTCCGTGTCCTCGTCGGGCTCGGCCTGCTCGGCCACCCGGTAGTGCGCGAGGCTCACTGCGCCGAGGAACGCACCCACGAAGCCGATCCCCATGCCCATGAGCATCGGCATCATGTTCGCGGACGGGTCGAACGTGGACCCGGCGCTCTCGATGGACAGCTTCGCCGCCACCACCGAGATCACCCACATCACGAGGAACACACCCGCGCCGGCACCGCCGACCGCCCCGATCCCGCCGCGCTCGCGGCCGAAGATCATGCGGCTCGACGCCCCGCTCAGCAGCCCCGCCGCCAGCGGCGCGAGGAGCGCCAGGCCGAGGAAGGTCGTCCCGTCGCGGAACTGGACGAGACCCCAGACCACGCTGAAGACCACGAGCACGAGCACCGTGGGAAAGAAGTCACCAGGGGAGCCCCAGCCGGGGGAGTCCTTAGCCACCCATCACCTCCGCTTCGTCGCCGGTCAGCTCGATGGCCACCGTCTTGCCCCCGCCGTGGACCTGGAAGATCTGCAGCTTCGGGAAGCCCATCTCCGCCAGGGGCAGGTCGACGAACTTCTCGAACACGCGCAGCGCCCGCTTGTACTCCGGGCGGGCCTCTTCGTTGTCGCAGGCCGGGCAGCTCAGATCCAGGTTGCGCACCCGCCGCGGGGTGAACCGCCGGCTCCGGGTCTTGCACTGGTGGCAGTAGAGCTCGTAGATGAAGTCGTACCCCAAGGGGATCGCGACCTTCTTCACGTCGACCTCGAGGAGCTCGGCGCCCTTCTCCAGCAGCTGCCGCAGCGTCGTGCCCTCGGCGGTGAACCCCGCCTCCTCGTGCACGTCGCCCCAGAAGTCGTGCCCGGGGCAGTCCGGCGCCTGGCGCCGCGTCTGCACCTCCAGGTACGGCGCGCCGCCTCCGAAGTAGAACTGGCTGCCGTTCGGCATTTCCAGCTGCTCCGGCGGCTCCTCCATCTTGTGCTGGTGCAGGAGCTTGAGCGCCTCCTGCGCCATCATCGCGCCGGACATGGCCGCGGCGAGGGGCGAGGTCGGCTGCCGGTTCATCTCCCGGATGGCCTCGGCGAGCGGCGCGCAGGTGGGCGCGTACGGCAGGTGCTGCCGCTGCCGCATCGTCTTGTCCATCGTGCACTCGTAGCAGGGTCCGTCGTCGCGGCTGTCCCAGCACGACACGCGCCAGGAGAGCTCCCCGATCCCCGCGTCCAGCCAGGGCTTGCCCAGGGCCGCGCAGATGCGGTTGAAGCCGACGCGCGCGTCGATCGAGTCCACGACGGACATCATCACGTCCATCCGTCGGAAGACCCCGAGCCCGATCTGGTAGCGGATGTCCGCCGACAGCGGCACCCACTTCGTCTCCGGCGACATGTCCGACAGGACCTCCGCCGCCACCTCCACCTTCGGACGCCCGATGTGGCGCGGCCGGAAGAGGACGGACTTGGCGAGGTTGCTCGTGTCGATCTCGTCGAAGTCGCAGAACCAGACCTCACCGACGCCGAGCAGGGCGAGGTTCTTGAGAACCTCGTTGCCGAGCGCGCCGGCCCCGGCGCAGAACACCCGGCCCTCGCGGACGACGTCCTCCCGGAAGTGCGCCATCAGCTTGTAGATGGCGAACCGGTCGGCGTTGTCGTACTGCATCCGACGACGCGACAGGTCGTCGAACGTCATGTCGATGACGCCGTCCTCGTCCTTGACGAAGTGGTCGTCCTCGTCTTCTTCGATCTCGTTCCCGTCGTCGTCGAGTGCGACAACGATGACGGGAATGTCGTCCTCGTCCTCTTCGCTCATCTGGCGGTGCTCCTCCAGTGCCACAATCTACCAGCGGCGGGCGCGTGACCCGTCGCCCGACCCGGACGCTCCCCCACCAGGAGCGCGGGTCCGAGGGTCGGCCTAGTCGTCGTCGACCTCCTCGTAGTAGATCCCGCGGACGTTCTCCCGGTCCCGGGTCGCCGCCTTGATGGCGCCCTGGAGCGCCTTGCTCATCCAGTCGAGGCGCATGTCGAGCTTGTCCGACTTCGGCCGGTTCGCCTGGATCTTCTTCACCGCGGCCCACGAGGTCTTGAAGTGGGGGAACAGCCCCTCCTTCGCGTTCTCCTTGCGGACGCCGCGCAGGAACTGCTGCGCGCGCTCCATGAGCACGGAGAAGATGTCGCACATGGCCTCCTCGGACAGACCCGAGGAGCGGAGGCGGGACTCGGAGACCACCAGCGTCTGCAGGAACATGTGGGCGCGCACGTCCGCGACCGGCTTCTGCTCGACGAGGAAGGCCTTCATGAACAGCTCGACCTGGGCGTCCACGTACTCACGCAGGCGGTTCCGCAGGGCGTTCAGATCCTCGGGCTCCGGGCGCGTCGCCTTCGGCACGTAGCGCAGGTCCACCGTGCCGCCTTCGACCTTGCGGCCGTCGCCGACGCGGATGCGCCCGATCTCCACGCCGTTCCGGATCTCCTTCTCGTTGAAGACGATCTGGAAGCTCTCCTCCGTGCGCGTCTCGTGCCGCTCGGTGGAGTTGTAGGCCTGGCGCCGGCTCGTGGGGTCCGCCTGCTCCTTGTAGACCAAGAAGATCATGTACTTGCCGGGCTTGTCCGGCACCGGCTCCGACCGCTGGCCCTCGGGCACGACGATGTCGTTGCCCTCGGGATCGATGGCGTAGCCCTCGGTGAACTCCACCACGTCGCCGTCCGCGGTCTGGATGACCTCGGGGCGCAGGCCGAACACGATGCCCTGCCCGTGCAGGTAGACGTTGCTGAGCCGTCGCTTCCAGAGCGAGTAGTTCTGCTCGTCCTGCAGATCGATGTCCGAGAGGCACATGCCTTCGAACGGCCGCAGGCGCTTGTTGTAGACGAGCTCCATGTCTGGCTCTCCTCAGGGCCCCGGGAGTGGGGCCGGTCGGTCAGGCTCGCTGACCGTTGGTTGACGTGTTGTAGGCCAGGCACGCACGGCCCAGCACAGAGTTCGGGGTGGTTGCACCGCCGCCGGCGAGCACGAACTCGTTGTGAGCCGCGCCCTCGTCCCGGAAGCAGATGACGAAGTTGAGGTGCGCCGGCCGCTCCTGGTGGGCGATGCGCACGATGGTCTCGAGCAGCTCCGGCAGCCGGTCCCGGTACTTGCGCAGCAGGACGTCGCGCTCGTCGAGCTCGATGGTGAAGTACTCCTCGCGGGAGAACCGGGGGGACACGAGCAGGTGCTCGCCCGCATGGGTCACAAACGGCAGGGACAGGGCCGCCGACTCCGCCGCGCTCTCGCTGCGGTCGTCCTCGTCGACGACCTCCGGGGGCCGCGCCAGCGCACAGTTGCCGAGCTCCATGGGCTGGGGACCCCGCCGACCCTGGATGTTGATCGTGAGGCCCGTCAGGGTCTTCACCATCTCGCACAGGCCCCGCACCGTCCCCCGCCAGCGGAACAGCTCCACCGCCCGCCGCAGGAAGATGCGCCGCCGGGTGACCGGGATGCGCTCGTCGAGGACGAAGCCGAGCCAGCTCGCGAGCCAGGGCAGGAACTTCGGGTCCGCCCGCACCGGATCGACGATCTCGGACCGGGAGCCGACGCGGCTCGACGTGTGGTGGTTCAGGGTCTGGAAGACGAGGAGGAAGCGCCGGAGGAAGTCGACCTCGAGCGTGCCCGGGCCGCCTCCCTCGCGCTGCATGCCGCGGGTGTACACCGCCGGCAGGTGCCGCCCGTAGCCCTCGGTGGCCACGAGCAGGCTGATGCGGTCGCGGGCCTCGAGGTGGAAGTAGCGCAGGCGCTCCTTGCCCCGCTCGAAGCGCACCGTGTCGTCCTCGGGGTCGAGGCGGATGGTGGTGGGCTGGCTGCCTCCGTGCGGCCGCACCCGGACGCCCACGACGCGGCCCTCCAGGTGACGGCGTCGCTCCGTCACGTACTCGACCTGACAGGGGTTGCCGAGCACGTGGTGGACGATCGCCATCCCCGACTCGCCGTCGAGCCGCTCCCGAAGGATCTGGGTGAGCGTCGTGATGTCGTTCACGGGGGCTCAGCCCTCCTCGACCGCGACGGTGGGAGACGCGGCCAGCACGAAGAGCTGACGGGGCTTGACCGTGCGGGGGTCGAGCCGGCGCGACACCGACAGAGGCGAGCCCGGGTTCGCGGCGCGGGTCACCTCGCAGTGCTCCACGTGCCGGATCTCGGGGATCTCCGTGATGATGTGCTGGAGGTCCTCGGCCCGTGGCAGCTCGCCGAAGGGCCAGCCCTCGCCGTCGACGCCGCCCTCGTACGGGTCGAGGAAGCGGACGACCCACTCCTCGGCGCGCTCGCGAACACCCGACGGGTTCGTGCCCGGCTGCAGGCGGCACTGGAGCTCCACCGCGATGGACACCAGCTCCGCCATCTCCACCTTCACCTGGGTGTTGATGAGGCAGCGCTCGGTGACGTAGTCCCGGACGGCGCGCAGCAGGCCGATCTCCTCGGCGTCCGGGATCTCCTTCGTGCGCAGGTCCCGCTCGGGCAGGACCGTCAGGCGCACGACCCACGGGTCGTCCATCGGGTCCTTGTACGCATGGCAGCGGGCGAGCGTCCCCGACGCCTCCTTCGCGATGAGCTCGAAGTCGTCGGTGGTCACCGCGCGGCTGCGGCCGGTGAGGGCCTTCGGCGCGCGACGCACCAGGTCGTCCACCGTCTCCACGTCACGGCCACCGGTGGCGGGGAACGGGTTGTTCACCACCACCTGGGACCCGAAGGTCGGGCACACACTGATGCTCTCCGCGGGGACGTTCCCGCCGAGCCCATCCGTCGTGTAGTAGTGCTGGACCACGATGTTGTGCGTCCCCGACTTCGGGATGACGCCGTGCACGCCGTCTCCGAACCGGATGGTCGACCGCGCCGGGTCCACCGCGTACATCGCCGACTGACGGTCCGCGTCCCGCAGGTCGTCGTCCTCGGACCACTCCCAGTCGCGGGTGTCGTCGCCCTCGTTGACCGCCAGCGAGATGAACTCCTCGTTGTGCAGGTCCTCGGGGAGCGCCTGGCGCAGCTCGTGGTCGAGCACGACCATCGGACCGAACAGCAGGTTCACGGTCTGGTTCGGGATGCCGAACGCCGAGAAGCGCTCGAGCACGCGGCGCTGCAGGTTCACCACCTCCGCCGCGTTGAGCATCACATGCGTCAGCCGCGGGTACCGGGCCACGCCCATGGTCCCATCGGCGCGGCGCACCCGGTCCGGCACGAGGCAGCGGACCCAGCGGACCCCGTCCCCGCTGGACGTGCCCAGCTTCGGGATGATGAACCGAAGGAAGCCCGAGCCCCGGAAGTCGAAGGGGGTCGGCAGGAAGCGCAGCTCACGCCAGCGGTCCCCGTCCAGGTACTCCCACTTCGCGTCGCGCTCGGCGCCGCGGACCGGCTCGGCGGTCATGCGGAAGTAGACGCTGAACTCCTCGTCCGACTGCAGGGCGCGGTCGAACTGCATGTAGACCCAGCGGCCCGGCTTGTTGATGTCCACGGGAGCGACCCAGGGGAAGCTCGTCGCCTTGCGGCTGCCGCGGGACACCAGGGGGCGGATCGACGTGAACCGGGGGTTGTTCCGGTTGTAGTTGACGCCGATGGCCTCGAAGTCGTGGAGCACGTGGCTGTACCACTGGGGGCCGTCGCCGGCGGCCTTCTTCCGGCGCGCGCCGCGGTGCTGGACCTTCAGCTCGAAGATCTGGGGGAAGTAGTGGACGTCCTTGTTGATGAAGATGTTGGACGCCTCGCGAGCGGCCCCCTGCTCACCTTCCTTGTCGACCTTGCTGGTCTGGGTCTGCCCGATGTTGACCTCTTCCTGGTCCGTCAGGTCGCCCTCGGTGAGGATGAGCCGGATCCAGTAGGTCTTGACCCCGTTCAGCGCGACGGGGGCGATGCCCTTCATCTGCTTGGGCGGCTGGAGCATCATCCGCACCCGGAAGAACTGGTCCTCCTGGTCGAAGTTCGGCTGCATGTCGGCGAAGCAGAACTCGTCGTACTCGGTCCCCTCGTCGTCCATCAGCTTGATGGTCCGCCACTTGTGCTTGTCCCGGTACTCGAGCTTGAGCGAGTAGCGACGCAGGTCGTCCTCGAGGCCGGTGGCGCCGGCACGCGGGTACTTCCAGTTCTTGAAGAAGTAGCCCCACTCGAAGGCGACGCGCTCCACCGTGTCCTCGAACACGTCCGAGCCGATGTACAGCGCCTGGTTCTCCACCGGCTTGAGGTTGAACTCGCTGTTGGAGAACGGCTCGATGGGCACGCTCTCGAGCGAGGTCGCCTCGAGGCGGTTGATGTTCGGGCCCTTGAACATCTGGAGCTGGATCTGCCGCTCGAGGGACACGACGAGCTCGCCCTCGTCCGTGATGGCGGCCAGGTCCACGGCCTTCGTCCGCGTGGCCTGGACCTGCACCGGGGTGGCGCAGTCGGCGGGCAGCGGGCCCTGGATGTTCGCATCGAGGCCGCGGATGCGCAGGTTCCGCTCCGGCAGGGACGCCCAGCGCCCGTCCTCGGTCAGGTAGAACCACTCCATCCCGGGGACGTACGTCGGGTTGACGGTCAGGGACAGACGCGGGAAGCGGATGATGAGCGACTCGCGCAGACCCGGCCGGATGGGCTCGGAGAACGCGAACTGCAAGGTGGTCGTGCCCACGGGCTCGACGCGGAGCTCCATGGGGCGGGTGCGGCCGCGGCGGGGCTTGAAGCGGCCCTTCGGGTGCTCGCGGATGAGCTCGAGGTAGTACTTCTCGAAGTCGAGAGCGCCGCGGATCCAGAACCGGCTGAAGTTGCGGCCGGAGTCGGACACGAGCTGCCGCTCGCTCTCCTCCCAGTCCGCCAGCGCGGGCTGCGGGTCGAGGCCCGAGGCGAACAGCTTGCGGTTGTCCTCCCAGGGCACCCACTCGCCGTCCGGGCCCAGGTGCTCCCAGCGGAAGAAGCGCTGGAGCTCGAAGAGCTTGCCGCTCTCGTCGCCCTTGAGCTCGAGGTGCAGCGTGATCTCGTCGTCCGTGTGGAGACGCTCGAGCATGTTGTGCCCGACGTACAGGAACTGGTCGTAGATGTTCGCGTTGAGGTTGTCCCGGACCTCGTCCAGCTCGAGGAGCGGCAGGCCGGCGTCCTGGCCGGCGGCCTCCCCCAGCTCGTACACCGGAGGCAGCTCCGGGTCCGGGTTCATGATGCGCTCGGCCGCCAGGCGGACGCGGTCGATGTCCCGCTCGCCGGTGACGTTCAGGCCGAGGATGCGCTCCATGCGCGGCCCGAGGACGGTCAGGTCCCGCGACGTGAGGAAGCGGACCTCGTCCACGTCCTCGGTCTGGACGGTGGCCACCTCCGTGAGCTTGGGCACGGTGACGGGGCCGGTCTTGTCGTTGATCTTGCGGAAGCTGACGAGGGTCCGGGCCGGCAGCGCGGCGCCGCGGCGCTCCCCGATGAAGTTCAGGAAGTGGACGTAGGTGGCGTCGGGGACGCGGTTCAGACGGTAGATCGTCATCTCCGTCATCCACGCGAACAGCTGCACCAACGTCATGCCGGGGTCGGCGTCGTTGAAGTTCGTCCACTCGGGGCAGTAGACGGGGATCAGCTGCTTCGCCCGCTCGACGATCTCGGCGTAGGTCAGATCGTCCAGGTTCGGGGCGTCAATCGGCATCGTAGAACTCCTGCAGGTGCAGCAGATGCACGAGGTTCTGGTGGTTGTTGGACTTCCTCACCAGGTAGTCGATGTGCAGGCTGATCTGGTTCGGGTTGTCCTTGCTGGGCCGGGCCTCGACGTTCTGCACGTCGATGCGGGGCTCCCAGCGGTGCAGCGATTCGCGCACCATCATCTCGGCTTCGTGGCGGGTCTTCGCGGAGTTGGTCTTGAACACCAGATCCTGCAGCGGCGTCCCGAACTCGGGGAGCATGGGGCGCTCGCCGGGCTGGGTGTTCAGCACGAGGTGCACGCACTCCAGGATGTTGCGCTCGTACTGGGACAGGTTGACGCCTGCGCCGTCAGGTCTCGGCCGGACCGGAAAGGCCCATCCTCGTCCGAGGAACTCTCGACTCAAGACACCCTCCCTGTGCGCTGGGTCGACCCCCCGTCGGCCCTGTCAGGCACGCGGGGCGCGGGCGGTGATTTTGCGCGAGGGAGGCCCCTCAGTGCAAGGTGGCGGGACCCTTTCCGGAGAGCCTCCGGCGGTCCTGCCTCCGCGGAACAGCTATTCGCCGGAGCCGTCCGTGTTCGAGCTGAACTCGAAGTCCGTGACGTAGCCCTTGGGGCCCACGATGTGGCGGGCGGCATGCACGGTGTACTTGCCCGAGTAGTCCCCGAGGAGCTTCAGGTTCACCGTGGCGCCAGGGACGATTGCGGGGTTGCCCACCGCGCGGCCCGAGCCCTGGAGGAACTGACCGGCGCGGGAGGAGATGAGCGCCTTCGCGAGCGCGTTCGCCTCTCCCTGGTTCGCCACCGGGAAGTTCGTCACGTAGGCCGTGGCGTCGCCGAAGGCGTCCTTGGCGAGGTCGGCGCCGAGGTTCTTGCCCGACCCCTTCGTCACGTCGCCGGTCTTCGCCTTGCCGGTGATCTCCTTCTTCTGGAACATGTCCCAGCCGCGGACGATCACCTCGGAGACCTGCGAGATGGCGTTGAGGCGCATCCGGCAGTCGATGAGCTCGATCTCGTAGCCCAGCTCGATCTCCGAGCCGCCCGAGGCCGGCTTCTTGAACGACAGCTTGCTGTCGTCGATGGAAACCTCGTACCCGTTGCGCCGGGCGAGGGCCTTGATGAACTCGCCGTTGCTCACGTTGTTCTGGAGGACGTACTTGCGCGTCTCCGACGTGGAGTCGACGTCCGCCGACAGCCCCACCTCGCCCGCGATCTCGCTGACGATGTCGCTGTCCTTGATCTCCTCCCAGAACCGGACGGCGGTCCCGCGCTTGAGGCGGTGGAGCCGGTCCATCCCCCGCACGACGAGCGACGCGGGCGCGCCCTCCGGCCAGCGGGGCTCGAGCGCGATGCACTCGCCCTTGAAGAGCGTCTCGTTGCCGTCGTCGGCGTGGCCGAGATCGATCTGCATCGTGTCGCCGATCTTGTGGCGCGCGCCGGACAGGACGCCCTTGGCCACCTCGGCGAACTCGATCGTGCAGGCGTCGATCTTGTCCATCTCCATGTCGACGACGATGGCGGAGACCTCCATCCCGTCCGACGCCTTGATGGTCTCGTCGTCGATCTTGACCGAGAAGTCGGCGTAGTTGTGGTCAGACATGGCTTGCTCCGAGTGGGCGCCGCCGAGGCGCGCCGTGGGTCAGCGGATGCGGGGAACGCGAAGGACGGAGCCGGGCGTGAGGCCCAGCGGGTCTTCGATGTTGTTCGCCTCCGCGATGGGGCGCCACTTGCTCGGGTCGTCGTAGGCCTCGAGCGCGATGGAGTGCAGGGTGTCGCCGGGGCGGACGCGGTGCACCTTCTCGTGGTCGGGCGACTGGAGCCGGATCCGGTTCTTCTGCTGGTCCTCGGTCGCGTACTCGGTCAGGGTGACCTTCATCTCCGCGCGCACGGGGACGCCGTCGCTGTTGAACATCTTGTACGTCGTGGAGAACGACGTGAGGTTCCAGGTCAGGACCGCGTTGCCCCGGTGGAACCAGGACTTGCCCCACTGGAACTCGATGATCGGCGGACCGTGGGTCTCGTCCTTGACCATCGCGAGCTCTTCGATGCCCTGGGTCTTGTCGCGGACATCGGCGTTGTCTTCGTACGTGTCGAAGAACAACGTCATCTCGAGCTTCATGGCCTTGCCGCCCTTCCACTCCACGAGCGGAAGGTCGAGGGTGTGGTCACCCTTCTTCTCGGCCCAGTCGGCGGCCTTGCTCAGCGACAGGGACTCGGGGTTGAACTGAACCTCGTATTCCCCGCCACCCTTGACCTTGAAGACGGCTTTCTTGAGAGACATCGCGGGCTCCTGTTCCTGGTGCTACGCGTTTGCGGTTGCGGCGTGGTCCTGGCCGAGGCCTAGGACTCGGTCACGCCGTGATGGTTGAGGGTGACGGACTCGAAGGCGAGCTCGGAGCCACCGGAGTTGAAGGAGGGGCCCTCCCACGACTTCGGCCAGGCGTCCTTGAGCGTCCAGCTCTTCACCTCGCTGAAGTCCTCGTCGAGCATGACGATGCGGACCGAGCGGCGCCGCGTGCCCTTGTTCTCGACGATGTCGCGCCACCACTTGTAGAGCGCCTGCTCCGTGTCGATGCCGCGCTTGAGCGTCACGGGACCCCAGATGGTGCGCCCGGGCGCCTTGTAGGTGCGGTCGTTGACTCCGCCTTCCTTGATCTCGAACTCCTCGACGTCGCCCTTGAGGCCGGAGACCTCGTTGAAGACGGCCTTGATGCCCGAGGCGTTGTCGATCTCGACGTGGAAGTTGAAGTTGCCGAACGGATCGTCTTCGGTTGCTGCCATCGTGTACCTCCGTCCGCGTTACTGGGACGCGTCTCCATGGGTGAGCTGCAGGTGAACGAACTCGTTCGTCTGCACGGGCCTGACCCAGACGTCCGCAACGAGCATACCGGCGTCGATCACCTCGACCGGGTTGTTGTTCGCGTTGCAGATCACCTTGAAGGCCTCTTCGGGGGACTCGCCGTCCAGGGCGCCGAGCTCCCACAGATCCCGCAGGAAGAACTCCACGTCCTCACGCACGCGGCGGCGCAGGGAGTCCGTGTTGGGCTCGAACACCGCCCACTGGCTCTCGACCTCGATCTGCTTGCCGATGTAGCCGATGAGGCGGCGGACGTTGATGTACGCCCACTTCGGGTCGTCGCACTGGGTGCGCGCGCCCCAGACCAGGACGCCCTTGCCGGTGCGGGTCTGGAACATGTTCACCGAGGCGCGCTGGAGCAGGTTGCCGGGGAACTCGTCCACGTTGATGGCGAGGTCCGCGACGCCCTTGACCACCTCGTTCGCTGGCGGCTTCATCACGCCGACGGGGCCGTTCTCCGCGTCCGAGCGCGAGTAGATCCCAGCGACCGCGCCGCAGGGCGGGACGACGAGGCCCCGCTCGTTGCGGACCCAGGGCCAGTACACGCCGAGGCAGGACAGGTCGACCTCCCGGCGGGACAGGAGCTTCTGGGTCGTCATCATCGCGTCGACTGTCATGGAGACCGCCAGCGGGATGCCGTCGAAGCGGGGGTGGGCCCAGCGCTCCTCGCGGTACCACTCCCCCACCACCTGGCGGGGGGTGAGGTCGAGGATGCCCACGTGACCCGCAGCGGACTGGCGGGTGCGCTCCTCCTCGACCACCAGCTTCCAGGGCGGGGCCGAGTCGGCCACGCAGAAGCGGTTGCCCGTGCGCTTGCAGAAGCTCGCGCCGAGACTCCACACATCGGGGACGAGGTGGGGGTGCTGGAGCCACAGCTCCGGGAAGGCGTACTGGTTGACCGAACCCTGGGCGTAGTCGTCCGTACGCTCGAGGGCCCAGGAGTAGAACGCGAGGAGCGCGGCGTTCTCACGCGCCTCCTCGACGGTCCCCGGGTCCTCGTCCTCCTCCAGCGCATCGAAGTCGAGCGGCGGGAGGTGGAAGAGGAGGTCCAGCAGGTGGAGGGTCTTGCCACCGTTGAGGAAGAAGTGGCGAGCGACCCCAGGCTGCCGGGTCCGGTACTCGCCGGCGAAGGTGGCGTCGTTCCACTCGTCGAGCTGGCGGTGCCGCACGGCGTACGAGCAGTCCGCGCCCTCCTCGGTGCCGGGGAGGTTCTCGATGAACAGGTTCTGGATTGCGTCGGACGGGAGGCCGAGGGCCTCCGGGTCGAGGGGCACGGGGGAGACGCGCACACGGATGAAGCACCCGACGTCCGTCCGCACCACCGTGTCCGGGTGGGCGGGCGGCTCGGGCAGTCCCAGGACGAGTCCGGGGCGATGCTCAACCGGCAGCGCGCTGCTCTCTGCGATGGCCATCCATCCTCCGCCGGGTGTTCAGCCCGGAATAAAGGTCAGGAAAACGACTCGTTGATCTTCTGATTGATCGCCGCGATTTCCTTTGCCCATCGGTGTCTCTCCTTGTGGGAGAGGCCCATGATCTCCTCAGGAGCCCAGTGGAAGTGATAGGCGATGTAAGCTACCTCCTGGTACAGCCGATCCAGGGGGTAGCGAACTATTCCCCCAGGCTGCCGAACTCCTTCTCAAAGCTCGTGCCGCAGTTCGGGCACTTGATTCGTACGGACACTTCGTCCTCGTTGATGCGGTTGTACAGCTCTTCGAGGTAGCGCAGGTCCGCCGCGAACAGGTTCTCCACGATGCCGGTGTTGACGCTCTCGATGGTCCCGAGCCGCTTCACGACGCGCGCGAGCAGGACGATGATCATGAACGCCTTGTTCCGCATGACGCGGGGGTCGGTCAGGGGGATGATCTCGTCCTTGGCGTTCGCCAGACGCATCACGCCCTGGCGATGAAGGTTCCCCTCCTTGTCGATGTACCCCTTCGGAAGGGTGAACTCGTACTCGGTCTTCAGCTCCATGTTCGGCTACGTCCTCGCGTCTGCGTGCCTCCGGGGAGCCGGAGGCGGTTCATCTATCCCAGCTCGACCAGCTCGACCGCGAGCTCGACCTTCTCGACCGCGGTCTCACCGGCGCCCGCGACGAGGGAGGGTCCCTCCCAGCTCACGGGCCATGCCTTGTAGAAGTTGTAACGGACCTGCTCCGACCCATCGTGATCGAGGATGACCACCGAGCCGTCCTTCTTGTCCTTGTCCCCCTCCTCCATGGACTTCGTCCACTCGAACAGCGCGCTGTTCGTGGTGTAGCCCATCTCGAGGACGAGGTTGGTGAAGGAGACGCGACCGGGCTTGCGCCGCACGGTGCGGTCACCGCCGTAGCGGTACTCGATCATGTCCTGCTTGGCCGAGAGGCCCGACATGGACTTGAAGAACCCGGCGTTGATGCCGTCGATCTCGATCAGGAAGCGGTAGTTGCCGAGCTGCTTGTCGTCGCTCATCTCTGGTCTCCCTCAGGGGCTGGTTTCGTCAGCCAGGTGGGGATGGGGGACGGGGTCAGGACCACCTGACCTCGGCCACCGCGATCTCGAACTTCTCGATGGTGACGGCGCTGCCGTCCGCGCTGAACTCGGAGCCGGCCCACCCCACGGGGAAGGCCTCGTAGAAGTCCCAGCGCCGGACCTCCGCCTTGTCGTTGTCGAGCAGGATGATGGAGCCGTCCCGCTTGACGTCGTCCTTGCCCTCGATCGCCTCCTGGACCCAGTCGAGCAGGTCCGTATTGACGGTGAGGCCGCGGGTGAGGCTGATGTTGTCGAACTCGACGGGGCCCATCTCGTACTCGCGCCGAGGCGAGTTTCCGGTGGTGACGTCCCGCTTTTCGATCTTGACACCTCCGCCGGAGATGCCGTTGAAGCCGGCTACGACTTCGCTGCCTCCGTCGACTACGCCCGAGATCTCGAGGAGGAAGTTGTAGTTACCGAAGAGGTCTTCGGTGATGTTGTCGCCTTGTGCCATGGCTGGTTCCTCTCGCTGGGAGCCTGTTCAGGGCTCAGAGAACGAAAGGGTGAATAGGAAGGGTGGAAAGCACGAGCCCCCGCCCCGTACCCGGGACGGGGGCCCGATCGAGCATCAGTGCTCGAGCTCTACTAGCTGCGCTTGACCTGCTCGACGGCGATCTCGATCTTCTCGATCGCCATGCCGGACTGGTCGGAGCTCATCTCCGGGACGTACCACTTGCAGGGCCAGCCCTCGAAGAACTCGTAGCGGGCGACCTCGGTGCTCCCGTCGTGGTCCATCACGACCACGGCGCCGGAGCGACGGTCGACGTTGCCCTCCTCGATGGACTTGCGCCACTCCCACAGGTCGTCGGTGGCGGTGTAGCCACGCTCGAGGACGATGTTGGAGTAGGTGGTGCGGCCGGGCTTCTTGCGGACGCGGATGTCGTTGCCCTGCTTGAACTCGATGATCTCGGTCTCGGAGTCCATGCCGGAGACGGACTTGAAGCCGCCGACGACGGTCGCCGTGTCACCAGTGATCCCCTCGATCTCGAGGAGGAAGTTGAACGCGCCGTACAGCTCTTCGGTAATTCCGGGGTTAGCCACCTTGTTTCTCCTTTGCGAAGGTGTCGGCCCTCTCGGGCCTGTTGGGTTCCCCTCTCAGTGCGAGAAGGTGGCCCATCTTAGATCCGATCCACAGGGCGTGGGTCGGAAATCTGGGAAGTTTGTAGGGAGAGTCTCTGACCGGCGCCGCCGCCGTCGTTCGCAGGCAGCGGCGGCGCGGGTCAGCGACCCTCGAGCCTCCCCCGGAGGGAGGGCCCGAGGCCCCGGCTCGCCTCCCGAAGGAGACGAGCCAGGGCGACGGTCACTACTCGGAGATGGCGGCGCCGCCGTCCCACTGGCCGATCTTGAAGACGACGAACTCAGCGGGCTTCACCGGGGCGATGCCGATCTCGATGTTGACGTAGCCGGCGTCGACCTCCTCGGGCGGGTTGGTCTCCTCGTCGCACTTGACGTAGAAGGCCTGCTCCGCGGTCTTGCCGACGAGGGCACCGGAGGCCCAGACGCGGCTGAGGAACGCCCAGATGTTGCGGCGCAGGCGCGCCCACAGGCGGTGGTCGTTCGGCTCGAAGACGGCCCACTGGCTGCCCAGCTGGATGGTCTTCTCGATCATGATGAAGAGCCGGCGGACGTTGATGTACTTCCAGCTCGGGTTGCTCAGGGTCGAGAGCGTGCGAGCACCCCAGATGCGGATGCCGCGGCCACCGAAGTCGCGAATGACGTTGATGCCACGCACGTTGTAGGCGGCCTGCTCACGGCTGTTCACGTTGTACGCGAGGCCCGTGATGCCGGCGACGGTCTCGTTCGCCGGGGCCTTGTGCACGCCGCGCTGGCCGTCGACGCGGGCGTAGACGCCGGCGACGAACCCGCTGGGCGGGACCGCGACCTCACCCTTGTACGACTTGTGCTTGTCGTTGAAGGGGTTGGTGACGGTGACCCACGGCACGTAGAGCGCGCCGTAGCCGCGGTCGGACGCGGGGAGCAGCCCGTTCTTCTCGATCTCCTCGCCGCTCATGCGGTCCTTCGGCCCGTCCAGGACGGCGAAGCAATCGGCCCGCATCTCGCAGTACTCGAGGATCTCCTTCTGCTGGTTCGGGTTGAGACCCGGACCGGCCATGATCTGGATGTCGTTCTCCAGGTCGTCGAACGCGCCGAGGCCCTCGCGGGGCTTGGCGGGGTTGACGAGCGGGATCTGGCTGTCCTCGGCGCAGAGGAGGTAGGTGTAGGCGATGCCGCCACCGTTCTTAAAGAACCCGGAGACGCCCATGACGAAGTTGAACACCTCGGGGATGTTCAGGAAGTCGATGTAGAGCGCATCGAGCTTCTCCTCGTCACCCTTCAGCGCGCCCTGGCCGTTGATCTCGACGATGTACTCCTCGAAGGCCTTGCGCATGAAGTTGTTGAACTGCGTCGGGTTCGTGACCTTGGTCGGGCCGACGGAGAAGCGGGTGAGACCCGCCTTGACGCTGACCTCGTCGCCACCGAAGGCGTCGACGACCTCGTTCACCGTCGAGGGGCTGTACTTCTCGAGGGCGCCCTTCGTGGTGAGCTCGTCGATGATGGACGCGACCTTGGTCTTGTCCTTGACGAGGATGCGGCCCTTCGCGTCGACGTCGGCGGCGGTGAGGTCCACCTTGCCCTTGCCGAGCTCGACCGTGGCGGCGTCGCCCTTGATGGTGACCTTCGGCTTGAGGCCGAAGAGGCCACCGAACTTGCCGAGGTCCTTCACGTCGCCGGAGTCGAGACCGAGGGAGCTGATGAGCCCGCCCACGTCGGCCACCTTGGCCTTGGCGTCGGCGATGACGTCACCGGGCAGGCGGCGCATCTGCGCCTCGCCCTTGCTGTTCGACCAGCTGACCTCGGAGAAGCCATTGACCGGGATCACCCCGAGGAAGGCCGCGTTGGACGTGGCGGCAGCCTCGAGCGGCTTGGCGCCGGAGTCGATCTCCTGGATGTACACACCTGGGGTCTGATAGTTGGGCATCTAGCCTCACTCCTCCGTTGTTGGGCGGGATCGGAGGGACTGGGAGTCCCTCGCTGTAGTTCGCGCTGGTGCGCGGGTTGTAAACGTCCTCGGGTCTGGGCGTTCCGGACCGCCCCGCTCCGGCAGCCCCTCCCGAACGTCTTGAAAACCGCGCGCCACGGGCTCCTTCCGGAGCAAGGCAGGGCGCGGACTCTCTGAAATGTTGCTCCTCCAGAGCAGGAACCAGGACACGGGCAGCAGATCCTTGCTCTCCCCGTCCCAGGGACCGGAACGATACCGGATTCGCCGAAAGTGATCATCGACGGCCCGGATTTCGTCCGCGGAGCCGGTGAAGTTCTCCTCGCGACGCCGGGCGGTCGCCAGGACCTGCGCGCCGCGCTCGCGGGACTCGAACTGCTCTGCGCTGCGGGCGAGCCCTACCGGACCGCGAACGATGGCCCGACGTGCGTCGGTGCGGGCCGTCAGGCGGGTCAGGGCGGGGGAGGTGTCTTCGCTCACGAGGACCGCGAGGGTACCAGGGGCACCCCACCAGGTCGTAGACGCCCGAGAATCAGGCCGTGGTCGAGACCTTCGGGCCCTTGATGTTCACCATCGCGGACGCCTTCACGTCGAAGTTGCTGCCGGCCTTCTTGTCGAAGTTGCTGCCGGCCTCCTCGGCGGAGTTCGCGCTCGCCTTCATGGTGATGTCGGCGCCCGCGTCCACCTGGAAGGTGCCGTCCGCGCACTTGAAGGTGATGTCCCCGCCGGACACCCACGCGATGAGCTTGTCCGCGGTCTTCATGTCCATCGTCGTCACCTCGTCGGTGGAGTAGACGGAGATGAACTCCTCGCCGCTCTTGTCGTTGAACGTGAGCTTGTGGAGGTTCCGGGACCAGAAGATGCGCTCGTCGTTGTTCCCGTCGGCGTTGTCGAAGGGGACCTTGTCCTTGCCGTTGTGGAGCGACCCCACGACGATGGGCTGGTCCGGGAACCCGTGGATGAACTTGAGGAGCACCTCGTCGTCCGGCTCCGGCAGGCACGCCCACCCGAACTCGACGCCCGACATGAGCGTCTTCACCCGCGCCCAGTTCGACAGGATCTCGCCGGACGGCACGGTGTACTGCACCTGCACGCGGTAGTGCCCGTCCGGGTCCTGGTTGTCGGTCACGACGCCGATGAGGGACCCGACGATGGGCTCGAAGTGCGGGTTGTATGGCGGAAGCGGCATCTCAGCTCCTCATCACGTCGGCCTCGAGGACCTCGTTCGCTCGCGTGGGGCTGGGCACGATGACGCTCGAACCCCGCGTCTCTCCAGCCTCTGCGCCCCCGGATTGATCCGCAGTGCCGCAGGCATTGCGGATATCCAGGCGTTCGCCGCGGCCACCTGGACGTCGAGACATCCAGGCGTTCGCCGAAGCCGGGCGGACCTCGGTCAATTCATGTTCACCATGGAGCCCTTGATGTTCACCTGACCGCCGCCCTCGATGTTGTTGTTGGCGCCGGCCTTGGCCTCGAAGTTCGCCCCAGCCTCCTGGGCGATGTTCGAGCTCGCCTTCATGGAGATCTCGTTCGCCTCGACGGTCCAGTTCTGGGCGGCCTCGAAGGTGATGTCCCCGCTGCTCTTGAAGCTGATGAGCTTCTCCGCCGTGTCCATCACGATCTCGAGCCCGCCGGACGTGTCCCGCAGCGTGATCTTCTCCGCGCCCGACGTGTCGTCGATCTCGATGACGTGGCCGGACCGGGACACCAGCGTGCGGATGTTGTTCTCGCCGTCGGCGTTGTCGTAGGGGGGCTTGTCCTTGCCGTTGTAGAGGCTGCCCAGGATGATCGGCTCGTTCACGTTGCCGTTCACGAAGTCGATGAGGACCTCGTCCCCGACCTCCGGGTAGATGACCCAGCCCATCGCGTTGCCGGCCATCGGGAAGGACATGCGGGCCCAGGCGGAGAGGGTGCCGGCGCCGAGCCAGGGGTACTCCACCTGGATGCGTCCGTATCCTTCGGGATCCTTGTTGTCGGTCACAATCGCTTCGATGACGCCGTAGAAGCTCGAAGCACGTCCGACGGTCCAGTCCTGGGCCATGTTCACCTCCGGGGGGGCCGTTCAGGGCCCAAGCCGATGCCGGTCAAGGATCGGACGCGCGGGCCTCTCTGTCAACGAGAACCGCGCTCGCACCTGGCGCGCCGGACTCAGGAGGCGCTGTCGTCGTCGTCCCCGACCGAGTCGTCGTCGTCGCCAGCGGAGTCGTCGTCGCCCGGAGGCGGTCCCATGGGACCACCCGGGAGACCGTGCAGCTCGGGCCACACCATCCCGGCGACCTCGGAGAGGCGCGGGCACGGAGTCAGAGGGACCGTCTCCCCCTGGGTCGACACGAGGACCTGCTGGAAGGGGAACAGCGGGGGCACCCGCGAGACCTGGCCGAACAGCGTGAGCTCGACGTCCGCGCCCTGCTCGGCCGCGGTCGTCCAGGCCGGGAGCACCACGCCGAGGGGGCGCTCGGCTCCCTTGATCTCGATGGTCTCCTGGGTCATGTAGTGGTGGTAGTAGCGGTGCGTGGCCGCGGACAGCGCCACCGACGCGCGGTCCGGGTACCGCTCGCGGTCCGTGTCCCAGTCCTCGACCAGGGCGCCGAGGAGGTTCACGCAGTCCTCGGCGGGGTCGATGTCCCGCTCGGGCCCGACCTGCCAGGTCGCCGAGCCGCCGGACTGCTCCGGCAGGATCCCCTCTCCGTGCTGGCTGCGCTCGAAGATGCGGGTCACGTAGCTGCCCGGGCCGAGGAGCTCGGCGCCTTCGAAGTCTGCGCCGGAGCCTCCCTCGGGAGAGGCGAGGAACACGCCGTCCGACGGGCCCACGTTGCCGGTGATCTCGAGCAGGGTGTGGACCGCGCGGTACACGCCGGTGCCGCCGAAGGCATCGCGGGCGGCGCCGTCGAGCTCCTGGCAGGCATACGAGCGGAAGTCGGGGGGCCGGTTCGCCGGGGACAGCGCCAGCACCTCCGCGAGGTAGGACTGGACCTCGGCGACGTCGAGGAGGTAGCGGGTGTACGCGTCGCAGGACACGTCCTGGTCCGCCCCGACGAGCATGACCTCGACCAGGTCACGCGCGGCTTCTCCAGTGAGCGCCGGGTCCGTCGAGACGCGGTGGACGAAGCCCTGGACCTGGTAGGCCCCGCCAGGCGGGAACGGCGACTGCTCCGGC
>Ga0213833_1000140_pt1 | contig 126709 bp, 111 predicted proteins | sample SWATP21_FD_160575 | JGI IMG/M metagenome (GOLD analysis project Ga0213833, IMG submission 160575) | Coastal seawater microbial communities from Marineland, Florida, United States - SWA TP2 #1 | ecosystem: Environmental > Aquatic > Marine > Coastal | place: USA: Florida | collected 2016-08-14
CGAACCCTGCAAACCATCGACGGTCGGCACCGGGCCCGCAAAGGGGGTCCAGGGGGACGTACCGAGCGAAGCGAGTCGTCCCCCGGCCGGAGGGGCCCGGGGAGGACGGAGTTCTCCCCGGAAAACAGGGGGTGTCTGGGGGAACAAGGCGCCGGGCGCGAAGCGCACAGGAGGCGCCACGGTAGTCGCTCCGAAGGAGCAGTCCCCCGCTGATGTACGAGCAGTCGGCCCCGAGCCAACCTCGACAGAGGACACTGTGTTCGGTCGGTGGAGCGCACGACTTGTGCAGACAGGACCATGGACGGGGGAAGACCTTGTGTGGGTGGGCCCCCTCCGACCGCTTCGCGGCCACCTCCCCCTGAAGGGGGAGGACATCGTCGTTCTCACAGTCCCTATCCCTTCAGGCGGAGGGGCCCCCTCCGACCGCTTCGCGGCCACCTCCCCCTGAAGGGGGAGGACATCGTCGTTCTCACAGTCCTCCCCCTTCAGGGGGAGGTGCCTGCGGAGCGCCTCGAAAGCCCGCGTTCTCGGACGCTCAGGCCACTTGTGCGGGGCAAAACCCCTGAAGGGGGAGGACATCGTCGTTCTCACAGTCCTCCCCCTTCAGGGGGAGGTGCCTGCGGAGCAGGCGGAGGGGGCCCACGGACCTGAAGTCGTCCGGTTGGGTGCCCCGACAGCCCGCGTTCTCGGACGCTCAGGCCACCTGTGCGGGGCAAAATCCCTGAAGGGGGAGGACATCGTCGTTCTCACAGTCCTCCCCCTTCAGGGGGAGGTGCCTGCGGAGCAGGCGGAGGGGGCCCACGGACCTGAAGTCGTCCGGCCCGGGCCCGCCCAGGGGGTCCAGGGGGACGAACGGAGCGAAGCGAGTCGTCCCCAAGGGGCCCCGGCGAGACCGCCGGGCCGGACGCGGCGCAGACGCGACCGGTTCAGTCGACGTAGTTGGAGCTGCCCTTGGTGCCTTCGTCGCGGACCTCCCAGGGGTCGCCGCCATCGGACACGCGGGCGTACACCTGGTCGTCGTCCAGCTCGGGGGTCTCGACCGAGTCCGCCGTGTCGCCTTCCGCGTTGTACAGCGTGATGGTCTCGCCGCCCTTGCTGACCTTGAAGTTGGCGTGCAGGCCGTCGGTTTCCTCGCCCTCTTCGTCGCTGGCGTACACGATGAGGTAGCCGTTTTCGGGCACCACCGTGCCGCCCGGGAAGGCCCAGGGCTCGGTCTCGGGGTCGTCGGGGGTGTCGATGAGCGACCAGCCGGTGAGGTCGGCGGCGCCCGGGCCGCGGTTGTAGAGCTCGATCCAGTCGGAGCCGTCGTCGGATGCGCCGGCCATCACCTCGTTGAGGAGAACGTCGGCGTTGGGGTCGGCATCCGTGTCGGCATCCGTGTCAGCGTCGGTGTCGGAGTCGGTGTCGGCATCCGTGTCGGCATCCGTGTCGGCGTCCGTGTCGGCGTCCGTGTCGGCGTCCGTGTCTGCATCGGCGTCGGAGACCGACTTGGTGCCGGTGTCCTCGGAGGCTTCACTGCAGCCGAAAGCAACGGCCACCACGACAACAGGGAAGAGAGAGCGAAGGGACATGTGTACCTCGGGTGGTTCACGGTATGGGCGTGTGTGTCACATCGTGGAGGGTCGCGCGGGCGCGGAAGTCGAGCTGGATGAACAGGGCGGTGGTCTTGGCCTCGGCGCCGGCACCGGACAGCGAGCGCACGGCGGCGTCGGTGATGGTGCGGGACCCACCCACGATGAACCGCATGGGGGGCCGGCCTTCGGTGTCGACGGGAAGCTCGAGGCCCGCACCGGCGAAGAAGGTCTCGCGGTCGGTGTTGTCGACGTCGGGGACCTCGTTCACCTTGTCGCGCCGCAAGTAGACGACCGCGGGGGCCATGGGTGGGGTGACCTGCGCAAAGAACGAGGTGGCGACCGGCTCGCGTGCGCCGTCCCCACCCACGCCTTCCGCCTTCAGCCAGGACAGGCCCCCGGCTGCCCACTCGCTGCGGTGGGTGAGGCGTGCGGCGGTGCGGTGGTCGGGGGCCCGGCCGAAGCCGCGGGAGCCATCGCGGCGGTAGGCTTGGATGGTGAGCAGCTCGGGGTCGGCCAGGGAGGAGAGCGGCCGGGCGATGAGGAGGGCAGCGGCGTCCTGGCCGGTGTTGCGCTCTCGGCGGGCCAGGCCTTCGCCGGATGTGAGCGTAAACGCGGTGGTGACCCAGCTTCCGGGAGCGGTCCAGGCGAGCGTGGCGCCGAGGTCGGAGCGCTCGAGCCAGCCTTGGGCTTCGCCGACCCCGGGTGCGACGGCGCGGAGGTCCCACGCGTTGTTGCCCGTGACCACCCAGGCGTCGTCGACCAGGCCCATGGACACCGCGGCTCCGAGCTTTCGGGAGCGGTAGTGCGCCTCGGCGACCTGCACCTGCGGCACGATGGACTCGCCCGCCACGCCGATGTAGCTGTCCTGGCCGCCACTCCGGACGCCCCCCCACACGATGCGGGCACCGGCGCCGTCCTGGGTGAGGCCGGCCTCGAAGCGGCTGCGGGCCAGGGAAAACGCTTCGTCGACGCCCACTTCGGGGGTGGTCTGCTGGAACCGTCCGGCGATGTCGGCGCCGAGCTGAACGCAGGCGGGGCCTTCCTTCTTGGCGGACCACGTCATCTCGGCGGGGACCAGGGGGGTGGTGAGGACCAGGCAAGCGGCGGGAGTCACGGAACCACTCCGTCGTAGAAGTTCTCGGCACCGAGCAGGGGCCCTTCGGTGTCGAGGAGGTCGCGGAAGACGTCGTGGTCGGTGTAGAGCTGGTGGAGGTCGTGGCGGACCCGCTGGCGGACTTCGGCTTCGAGGACCGCGGGACCGCCGCCGGCGTGGAGGTCGGCTTCGATGACGGCTCGGCCCACGATGCCGTCGCGGGTGCGGGCGCGGGCGTGGCTGGCGCCGAGCACGCGTCCCAGGTCGTGGGCGAGCGCCAGGATGTCGTCGAGGTCGAGCTTGTCTTCTTCCCAGTCTTCGGCAAGCTTGGTGTGGTCGACGTCTTGGAAGTAGGACGTCCAGCTCACTGCCTTGAAGGACAGGCCTTCCACCTCGGCGCCCACGTGTCGGGGGTCGGCATCGGGGCGGGTCCAGAGCTGCCGGGCCGCGGACACCACGCGGGTGTGGTTGTCGGGGAAGACGGCGAGGCCCTGTGCGGGGGTGCCGGGGAAGACGGGGGGGTCGAGAACCTCGCGCAGCTGCATGAGGGCGTCGTCTTCGGGACCGTCGTGCCCGCGGTCATACAGCACGACGTACCGAAGCGCGGGAATGCTGGAGACCCCGGACCCCAGCCGCCGAGAAGCTTCGAGGAGGCGAAAGTGGGGCGGGAGGGCCATGCGGTCGAGCAGCTGGCCGAGGATGCGGTGTTCGTCGAGAGACAGCGGGATGAGCCGGGTGTCGGGGTCCATGACGAACGCGCGTGCAGTCTCGGTGTCGTCGAGCGGGGCGTACTTGTTGGTCTTCTTCTGTTCGCCGCCTTCATCGAGAGACTCGTCGAAGAGGTCGACGAGAACATCGCCCCAGTCGTCGGTGTCGGTGGCTCTCTCGCTGGACACGCTGGTGGGGGCCGCGGGGTCCAGGCCGTCTACGTAGCCATGCACCAGTGCATCGACTGCGGGTTCCCAACAAGTATAATCACAGCCCGGTAGCTCGTTCACCAACACAGCCATGCCCAGGCCGGCGCGCCAGAGGTCGAGGGTCCACGGGCCGTAGCCGGCTGCATCGAGGTCGACGTACTCGACGGACAGCGGAGGGTGGGGCTCGTGGTGGGAGGGCTCGGCGCGGCAGACGGTGGCGTTCTCGGGGTGTGGGTCGCCGAAGATGAGAACGGTGGTGGCGTCGGCGGTCTGGAGGAAGCGTGTGGACGAACGACCCGCGACGGGACGGGAGAGGTCGGCAAAGTGCAGTGCGGCCGAGCCCCGCATGAAGTCGTAGGGGTCGTCGGCCATGACCGCGAATTTGTCGGCCACCTTGTCGGCAGCTCGGTACAGCCAGATGCGGTTGTCGTCGACCAGCACCTGCTGGACAAATGCCGCCCGGTGGTCGGTGGCCACATCGGCACATGCCGTGGCACCCGCCATCAAGGCCCACAGAGGCCACCGCCGTGGAGTCCGTGTCGTCATGGTCCGCGGCTAATGACGGTGGCGCTCAGAACGGAGGCAAGTCCGTGACGGCGAGGTGTCGATGCGCCCTCACCTGCGGGCCAGCAGGGCGGCCTTCGTGTCCGTCACCGAAGCGGTGAGACCACCGATCGGACCGCGCCTCGGGTGGTCTGGACCGCCCATGCCGCGCGCCGTCGCAAGCGCCAATAGGGCTCGGTGGAGGTGGCCAGCGAGCGACTGTCGAACGCCCGCTTGCGGCACCAGGCGTCACATTCCCGCTTCTCTCGGTCGGCGTAGAACGCCCCCACCTTGTCGACCCCCATGCCCGGCGTGGCCAGCCAGCCTTCGATGTGCCCGTTCACAAGGCGGTGGACGTCGCTCCACACCTTGTCGAAGCCCGTCCCCGCCGCGGGATCGGACGTGGCGAAAGCATCCCCCACCAACACAATCCCCGGTCGGGGGGCTCCCACCGTCTCGTAGAGATCGACCGAGCGCACCCGGACCGGCCCGGGGATGGCCACCGCACCCGCCAGGCGCACAAAGCCCGGCATCAGCTCGGTGAGCGTGCCCACCGGGTCGGCCTTCATCCGCTCGAGCCAGGGGTCGCGGACCGGACGGTAGACGAACAGGTTGGCCCGCCAGTGGTCGCCCATCCGGAAGACCGTGATGTACGCCGTGGCGCCGTCGAACCGCTCCGGGAACCACGTGACCGACTCGAACGGGAAGCTCGACGTGCCGCTCGGATGGATGTCGAAGCCGATGCTGATCGAGTGGTGTCGAGACAACACCCGTCGCTCGAAGCCCAGCGCACGCACCAACTTTGGAGACGGACCGGTGGCCACCACCACCAGGCGGGCCGTCCACACGCTTCCATCGGCCAGGTGGAGCGTCTGGAGTGTGTCAGACGTCTCGACACGAACCACCCGGCTGGCCACATGTTGCGCAGAACCCGAGATCGCCCCGCGCATCGTCGCAACCATGCCTTCGTAGGGCGACGTGGCTTGGAGGTACGGCGTGCGCTCCACCACACGCCCACCGCGCCCGACCCACAACGTGCGGTTCTGCAGAGACGCATCGGAAAACACGTCGTCCAGCCCACACATCGCGAGGCGGTCGAGCTGGTTCTGGTCGACCTTCTCGCACCGGAAGTCGGGGCGGTCGGTGGAAGTGGCGTCAAACACGACGCACGGGATGCCCCGGCGTCCCATCACGGCCGCAGCCGAGGCACCGGCAATGCCGGCGCCAATGATGGCGACCTCTGTGTGGTCCATGTGCTTCTTTCCTTGCCGCGCACCATCACCGTCGCACACACGTCGAACGAATCCAAGTCAAAAACCGCACAAACGATTCGATGTCCGGTCTGTCGGCCGCGCCCCACCCCTTCGTCCACCAGAAGCGATAGATGGCCGGCGCCCGCCCGGGTGTGGCGAGACGCACCGGTGCCTGTTGGCAGGAGCCCCCCGTGAACACCACCCGCCTCCGCGAGCTCTGGAAAGCAGCCCCGGCCTTTGCCCGCCGCCAAGCCAAGACCGCCCGCCAGTCCACCCACGGCTGGATCCACACCCGCCGCCTGGGCTTTGTGTTCGGCTGCCAGCGCTCGGGCACGAAGATGGTGATGCGGGTGCTCGATGAAGCGCCCGACACCCGCATCTTCCACGAAAACCACACGGTGGCCTTCGAAGACTTCCAGCTGCGGTCCCAGCGGGTCATTCGCACGCTCGTGGCCCTCACACCCGCCCCCGTGCAGCTGTTCAAGCCCATCTGCGACAGCCACCGCGCCGCCGACGTTCTCGCAGACTACCCCCGCGCCCGGGCCCTGTGGATTGTGCGCGACCCCGACGACGTCGCGAGCTCGGCCGTCAGCAAGTGGGCCGACCACCAGAAACACGTCATCGAAGCCATCCTCGCCGATGACCACTCCCTTGGCTGGCGCACCCGCGGCGTCACCGAGCGCACCCTCGCAGCCCTCCGCACAGCCTGCAAGGGCGCTCCACTCACCGCCCACGAAGGCGCCCTGCTCTTCTGGTTGGTGCGGAACCAGGCCTTCTTCGACCAAGGCCTGCAGCACAACCCCGCGATGCGATGCGTCCGCTACGGCGCCCTGGTCTCCGACCCCGAGGCCCACTTCCCGGCGGTCTTCCATCACCTGGGCGCCCGATACGACCCCTCCTTCGTGGCACAGGTCAACGCCCGCTCCGTCCGCCGCTCCGAGCCACCCGCCGTCCGCCCGGCCATCCGCGCGCTGGTCGATGCCCTCGACGCCCGCTTCCTCACCGTGTCGCCGCAGCCACTCCCCCTCCCGGCCCGCGCCATGGTCATCATCGACACCCTCGGGCGCGGGGGAGCCGAGCGCTACGCCGTCACCGTCGCCAACCGGTGGGCCGACCAAGGCGTCCAGGTCACGGTGGTGTCCAGCGGCGGCGAGCTCACCGCCGACCTCGACGACCGAGTGGAAGCGGTCGAAGGCCCCTTCGAAGAGGTGCGCGGCACCCTTCCGTCCGCTGCCATGGAGCTGCGTGGGGTCCTCCAGCGCACCCGCCCCGACGTCATCGTGTCCAACAGCCTGGCCACCGCACTGCTCGGCCGCGCCGCCCAGACCGTCCGCCGGGTGCCCATTGTCAACGTGGCCCACGGCTGGCCCGCCGAGCGCTACAGCAAGGTGGCCCGCCCCATGGCCGTCGCCGACCGGGTGGTGGCTGTGTCGCCCGACGTGAAGAACCGCCTGGTGGCCGGCGGTCTCGACGCCTCGAAGGTGGTGGTGGTGCACAACGGGGTCGACACCCGTCCCTTCGACCGCGCCGACGACACCACCCGTGCCCGCCTGCGACCCGAGCTCGGCGCCCCGTCCGACCACCACATCCTGGTGGTCACCGTGGGCCGGCTCGAAGCGCAGAAGGCCCACCAACACATCTTCCACATCGCCGCCAGGCTCAAGAACAGCCACCCGAACGTGCGGTTTGCGCTGGTGGGCGGCGGCACCCGGGCTGAAGAGCTCGCCGAGCTGTGCCGCACCCTCGACGTCGAAGACCGGGTCAAGCTCACGGGAATGCGGACCGACATCGCCGACGTGCTGGGCTCCGCCGACATCTTCTTCAACTGCTCCGACTGGGAGGGCATGCCGCTGTCCACCATCGAGGGCATGGCCGCCCGCCTCGCCGTGGTCGCCACCCGCACCGAAGGCGCCGCCCAGCTGTTCACCCCCGACACCGGCAGCGTGGTCCCCGTGGCCGACGTCGACGCCATGGCCGATGCCATCGCCACCCTCGCCATCGACACCCCCCGCCGCCTCGCCATGGGTGCCGCCGCCCAAGAGCGCGCCCGCCAACACTTCAGCCACACCCGCATGGTCGACCAGCTCATGGACGTCGTCCAGACCGTCGCCCGCCCCGAGAGTGCCGCATGACCCTCGCCGCTCCCGACCTCGCTTCTGGCTTCCGCTCCGCCCGCGACCTCTGGCCCGACCACCCGGCCCTCGAGCTTGGGGGGGCCTCCTGGTCGTACGCCGCGCTGTCCCTCGAAGCGGGCCGCATCGCCGCTGCCATCCGCACCGTGCGCCCGGCCGGAACCGACATCTTCGTGGCCGTGCTCGCCAGCCGCAGCCTCACCGCGTACGCCGGCTCACTCGCGGTCTACGGCGCCGGCTGCGCCTACGTGGCCCTCAACCCCACGCACCCACCCGCCCGCAACGCCACCGCACTCGAGCTGGCCGAAGCCGGCATCCTGCTGGTCGATGAAGGCAGTGTCGACGCCCTGGGTGCTCTGTTGGCCTGCCCCCAAGCGCACCTGCTGCACACGGTCATCGCCCCCGAGACCGCCAACCTCGACGACCTGGCAGCCGCTCATCCCGGCGTGCGGTTCTTCACGGGTCCGGCCCTCGCGCTGCTCCCCGACCCCCACCTCGACGCCCCGGTCCCCGCTGCTTCCGACCTCGCCTACCTGGTGTTCACGTCGGGCAGCACGGGCCGCCCCAAGGGCATCGCCATCGACCACGGCGCACTGGCCACGTACATGCGGAACTTCCGCGACCTGGCGGCCCCCGAACAGCACGACCGGGTGGCCACCACCTACGAGCTCACGTTCGACATCGCCCTGCACGACATGTTTCACACCTGGTGGAGCGGCGCCACGCTGTGCGTCGTCCCCAAGAAAACGCTCATGTCGCCCGGGCGCTTCATCAAGAAGCAGCGCATCACCCACTGGTTCTCGGTGGCGTCGGTCGCCATGCTGCTCGACCGCCAGAAGGTCCTCCGGCCGGGCATCTTCCCCGACCTCCGCGTCTCGTTGCTCTGTGGCGAGCCCCTCCCGGTCCGCAGCGCCGAGCGGTGGGCTGCGGCGGCGCCCAACTCCGTGCTCTACAACGTCTACGGCCCCACCGAGACCACCATGGAGATGGCCTTCTACCGCTGGGACCCACAGACCTCCCCCGCCCGCCAGCGCCGGGGCGTGGTGGCCATCGGCATCCCGTTCGACGACCACCAGCACGTGATGCTCGACAGCGACGGCAACGAGATCGAAGGGGTGGGGCGCGGCGAGCTCTACCTGGCCGGTCCGCAGCTGGCCGTGGGCTACTGGAAAGACCCCGAGAAAACCGCCGAGAGCTTCGTGACCCTCCCCGGACGGGAAGGCCGCTGGTACCGCACCCGCGACCTGGTCGAGCGCGACGACGAAGGCGTGTACCACTTCGTCAGCCGCACCGACCACATGGTCAAGCTCCGCGGACACCGCATCGAGCTGGGCGAGATCGAAGCCGGCCTGCGCAAGGTCGCCGACACCGACCTCGTCGCCGTGCTCCCCCACCCCATCGAAGGGGGGAACGCACAGGGCCTCGTGGCGTTCGTCTCCGGCGCCAACCCCGCCGACGCCACCGTGCTCCGAGATGCCCTCGCACACGTCATTCCCGCAGCGATGGTGCCCGACCGCATCCTCCTCGTCGACGCTCTGCCGCTCAACTCCAACCGCAAGATCGACCGCGGTGCTCTGAAGAAGCGTCTCGACACCGAAGAGGCCGCCGGGTGAGCCCCACCGTCCGGCCCATGGCCACAGAAGACCGGGCCGCCGTCTCTGCACTGTTGGCAGAAGCCGGGTTCAAGCCCCGGTCCACGGCCGGCTGGGACTGGCTGCACACCGGCAACCCCCACGACCGTCCCCCCTCTCCACGGGGGTGGGTCATCGACCAGGACGGCCGCATCGACGGCTACCTGGGCAACCTCATCCGCATGGCCACCTGGCGCGGCGCTCCCCTCACCCTCGGTGTGAGCGCCGACTGGTACGTGCGCGAGGCCGCCCGCACCCGCAGCACCGCCCTCCTGCGCGCGTTCTTCAAGCAGAAAGACGTCGACGTGTGCGTGAGCACCACCGCCAACGCCGCGAGCGGACCGGTCTACGCCATGTTCAAGGCCGGCGCGCCCGAACACCCCTGCTTCCAGCAGGCACGGATGTGGGTGGTCGACGACGGCCCGCTGGTGTCTCTCGCCCTCCAGAAGGCCGGCCTGCCCGCGCTTCCTGTACCCGGTCGGCTGGTCGGACGCCTCCGCCGACGGCTCTGTCTGCTGCACCCGACCGGTCGCCGCTTCGATGGAGACCTGACCGCACACACGGCCGCCGACCTCCCCGCCGACCTCGACCCCCACTTCCGCCACGTCGAGTCCGACGGCCGCTTGCACTCCCGACGGTCCACCCGCGTGCTGCGCTGGCTGATGTCCGACCCCGACGGAGGCGACGTCCCCACCCTCTTCGTGGCACGCAACACCGCGGGCATCCAAGGCACCCTGCTCACCATCGGCCACCGCGCTCCCGAGCACCCCTTCGGCCAGCGCCGGGTGGTCGACCTCACCGTGGCCCACTCGGCCTATGCCTTGCCCACCACATCGGCGTTGCTCCAGGCAGCCGTCGCCCACGGCCGTCCCCTCGGCGCCGCAGTGCTGTACGCACCCGCCTGTGGTCCCCGTGTGTCCGCACTCCTGGCGAGCCACGGCGGCCATCCTGTCGCCCGGGAAGCGCCGGCCCACTACGCCCGCGCCAAGAAGCGCCGGACTCTGCCCGACCTCCTCGACAGCTGGGAAGCCACCGGTCTCTCGGGCGACTCGCCCCTCTGCCTGCAGTCGGCCTGAGGCCGAGGCTCAGTCTTCCATCACAGCGCCGGAGAGCTGGTCCACCAGCCCTGCGACCGTGTCGAGCGCTTCGGGGTCGATCTCCACGGCGTCGACTTCGATGTCGAGCCGCCGCTCGAGGGCCTCGACCAGCTCGACATATGCGACGCTGTCGAGCCAACCTTCGTCAAAGGGCCGACTCTGCGGTCCGGGGGCCGGGCGACCTGCATCCCGCGCACGGGTCGCCAGCAGGTCGAGCACCACCGGCTCGATGCGCACCTTCCATGACGTCGACATGGCCTATCCTCACAGTCCGACAGGGCAGTGGTCCCGACAGAGGGGACATGCCGTCAATTCGGTCTACTTGTATTCCCCCCCGGTCCGATGCACCATCCGAGTACAATCCGCACATCACCCTGCCGGGAGCCAGTGACGTGTCGACGCCCCCCACCCCCCGTCCGGGCATTCTTGCCGCGGTCGGACAGACACCCCTGGTCCGCCTCGATAGGCTCTTTCCCGAGTGTCGGGGTCGGATCTGGGCCAAGCTCGAGTTCCTGAACCCGGGCGGCAGCGCCAAAGACCGTCCTGCACTCGCCATGCTCGAGTCCGCCCTCGCTTCGGGCAAGCTCCAGCCAGGTGGCACCATCATCGAGTCGAGCTCCGGCAACATGGCCATCGGACTCGCCCAAGCAGCACGCGTGATGGGCCTCAACCTGGTGTGCGTGGTCGACAAGAAGACCACCCCCACCAACATCCGACTCCTCGAAGTGTACGGCGCCAAGGTGGAGGTGGTCTCGGCCCCCCACCCCGAGACCGGCGACTGGCTCGATGCCCGGCTGGCCACGGTGAACCGGCTGCTCCACACCATCCCCGGCTCGTGGTGGTCCAACCAGTACGCCAACCCCGACAACGCCCACAGCCACGCCGTTGGCACCGCCGCAGAGTCCGCCCGGATGCTCGGCCGCCACCCCACCGTGATGCTGGCTGCGGCGAGCACCTGCGGCACCCTCGGCGGCCTGGTCCAGTGGCGTCGCACCGCCAACGCCGCCACCCGCATCGTGGCGGTCGACGTCATCGGCTCCAACCTCTTCGGAGCCCCCCCGGGCGACCGACGCATCCCGGGCATCGGCTCCAGTCGTCTCCCCGAGCTGGTCGACCCCGAGAGCCTCCAGGTCGAATTCGTCGACGACGCCGACTGCGTGGCCGGCTGCAACCTCCTGCTCGAGACCGAAGCCATCCTCGGCGGAGGCAGCTCCGGCGCACTGGTCGCCGCCCTGCACCGGGTCGTCCCCACGCTCACCGAAGACGACGACGCAGTCATCATCTTGATGGACCGCGGCGAGCGCTACCTCGACACCGTCTACTGTGCGCAGTGGGTGGCCGAGCACGTGCAACGCCCCGTCCAGTTCTCGTCCGCGGCCTAGGCTGACCGACACAGCCCCCGCCCGGAAACTCTCTCGAGCCCACATCCTGGAGTCCTGTGATGGACGACCTCCTGATTCTTCGTGCCGACGACGTGGTCGCGGCGCTCGGCGACGACATGCCCGGCATCGTGGATGCTGTCGCCGAGGGATACCTCACGCTTCACCGAGGCGAAGCGGTCATGCCGCCCTCGCCCTTCCTCAAGTTCGTCGAAGACAAGCCCGAGCGCATCATCGGCCTGCCCGCCTACCTCAAGGGCAACGACCCCATCGTGGGCATCAAGTGGATCGCCTCGTTCCCGGGCAACGTCCAAAAGGGCATGGACCGCGCGTCCGCCGTCATCGTGGTCAACGACCTCGAGACCGGTCGCCCGAACATCGTGATGGAAGGCGCCATCATCAGCGCCACCCGCACCGCCGCCAGCGCTGCCCTCGCCGCCCGCGAGCTGCATGAAGGCCGGTCGACCGTGGGCATCATCGGTTGTGGTCCCATCGCCTGGCAGACGCTGCGCTACCTCCACACAGTCGAGCGCACCGACGACCACCTCCAGCTCTTCGACCTCGACCCCGACCGGGCCCGCTCCTTCGGCGACAAGGCCGTGGCTGCGGGTCTCGTGAAGACCTGGTCCACCGCCGAGTCGGGTGAGGCGCTCGTGCGCGACTGCCCGCTGTCCGTGCTCGCCACGTCGGCCATCGTCCCCCACCTCGACCCCGAGCTCCCTGCCGAAAACACCGTGCTGCACCTGTCTCTGCGCGACCTCTCCGTGCGCAGCATCCTGGGTGCCACCAACGTCGTCGACGGCGTGGACCACGTCCTCCAGGCCCGCACATCGCTGCACCTGGCCCAGCTCGAGGTCGGCCACCACGACTTCGTGCACGGCTCCATCGCACAGGTGGTCAACGGCGAGGTCTCGGGTCGTCCCGCCGGAAAGCCCGTCATCTTCAGCCCCTTCGGCATGGGCGTGCTCGACCTCGCCGTCGCCGGTCCGGTCATTCAGCGCTGCATCGCCAACAACCGCGGCGTGCGCGTGCCCGACTTCTTCGGCACCGCCTGGGCCGAGTAGGTCCGGAGTCGGGGGCGCGGCGTAGAGTATGGTCCGCGCCCCCCCACTCCCGAGGCCACCCCATGGCTCCCCGACGCTTCCCCGACGTCCTGGGCATCGGCACCCAGCGCAGCGGCACCACGTGGCTGTGGAACAACCTCATCGAGCACCCGGACTTCTTCGTTCCCCGGTACAAGGAGCTCGACTACCTCAGCCAGCGCGGTCAGGTGCCCAAGCCCGAGCGCCTGAAGGTGCGGCGGGCCCAGCTCTCCGCCCTCCTCGACGCCCAGCGCCGGGGAGAGCCCGACGAACCCGGCCTGATCGAGTGGTTCACCCGGTTCGCGATGGCTGAGCGCAACGACGACGACTGGTACGCGTCGCTCTTCCATGGGGTGCCGGCGGACCGCCTCGCGGTGGACTTCTCGCCGTCGTACGCCCAGATGGACGACACACAAGTGGCCCATGCGCACGCGCTGATGCCCCGGGCACGCATCGTGTTGATGCTCCGCGACCCCATCGACCGCGCGTGGTCGCAGCTGCACTTCCTCGCCAGCATCGGCCGAGCCCCGACCATCCGCACCCCGGCCGACTTCCAGCGCTGGTGCCACTCGGCCGGTGTCGCGCAGTACCACGCCTACCCCTCCATCTTGCAGCGCTGGCGTCGGGCATTCGGCCAGGACAACGTGCTGGTCTTCTTCTACGAAGACGTCCAGACCGACCCCATGGGCCTGCTGCGTGCGCTGTGCACCCGCCTCCACGTCGGCTTCCGCACCGCCTGGTTCGACGGCACCGCCCGGACCGCCATCCACAAAAAGACCCGCTCGGCCATCCCAGAGCCCTTTGCGCGGGCCGCCGCCCCGGTGATGCTGCCCCACCTGGTGCCCCTCGCCGCCGAGCTCGACGGGCCGCCCAAGCAGTGGCTCGCACGCTGCACCGCTCTGCTCGGCATGTAAACGCAAGCGGCCCGCGCTCCCCATCGGAAGCACGGGCCGAAGGGTGCCGCCAGGCGCTCAGGCGTGGGCCACCATCCGACCGGATCCGCGCCCGAAGACGCTGCCTGTCGGGATGCGGTGCCGGACCACGGTGCCCGCTCCCACCACGCTCTCCACTTCGATGCGGCCGCCGAGGGCTTCCACGGCTTCCTTCACGGCTGCCATGCCCACGCCGCGTCCGGAGGTCTCGGTGCAGGTGTCGCGGCTCGACAGCCCATCCATGAAGAGGGCGGCCTCGAGGTCTTCGCGGGTGTCGGCGGCGTGTCCGCTGGCGCGCATCTTCTCGGCGAGCTTCTCCCACATGATGCCGGCGCCGTCGTCGCGCGCTTCGATGCAGATCCAGTCGCCTTCTTCGAAGCCCCGCAGGGTGAGCGTGCCCACCTCGGGCTTGCCGGCGGCGAGGCGGTCTTCGGGCATCTCGATGCCGTGGTCGGCGGCGTTGCGGACGACGTGCACGAAGGCGCTGAAGAAGCTGTCGAGCACACCGGGGGGCACCCGGAGACCATCGGTGTCGACGTCGATCTGGACGTCTCCCTTGCCCAGGCGACGAGCGAGGTCGGCGCCCTTCTCGGCCAGGCCTTCGAGACGGCGGCCCACGTCGTCCCAGGTCCAGCGGTCGAGCATGATGCGGAGGGCGTCGTGGTCGAGGCGGTCTTCGACGGCGGCGCACACGGCGGAGAAGTCGTCGCGGTCGATGGCCATCGGTCCGGAGTCGTCCAGCTCGACAAAGTCGGCCACGCGACCCGAGAAGGCCTGCCAGGCTGCGGCGACCGTCTCGATTCCTGCGGCGTCGATGGCGCGCGCTTCATCCGATGCAGTCTGTTCGACTTCATGGCAGGTTCGGGCCACCGAGCCCACGCCCATCACGCCACAGTTGCCCTTGAGGGTGTGGACCAGGCGCGCAATCTCGGCTCCTTCGGCAGCGCCCGACTGCAGGCGCTCGACGATGGCCCCACCGTCGCGGAAGAACGCGAGGAAGGCGCTGCGGTTGGTCTGGACGCGGGTGAACATGGCCACCAGCTCTTCCTGCTCCCGGCGCTCACGCTCCATGGCGATGGCGTCGGTGCGGTCGGTGAAGACCACCAGCAGGCGCTCCATGTCGTCGGCGAGCATGTCGCCCTTCAGCATGGGTCGGTACTCGACGGCGTAGATGCGGCCGTCGACCTCGAGGCGTGCGGGCAGCTGGTCGAGCACGAGCTCCATCGGCATGAAGCCGTCCACCACATCTTCCCAGCCGAGCGCGAACCACTCCCCAAAGGTGCTGTTGTGCGTGGCAATCCACTCCCCCAGCGGCGTGCCAGCGGGCGGCTCCCCGAACCACTTCTGGGCGCGGGCCGAGGCCGTGCCGGTGAGAACACCCTGGCGGTCGACCACCACGAGTCCCTGTTCCACCGCGTCGAGCACGGCCCGGTTCTGGTCGAGGGTGACCGCCAGGTTGTCGCGCACGGCCGCCAGAGCCACGTTCTTGTCGGCCAGCTCGGCAGTCCTCGCCTGCACGGTCTTCTCGAGTCCGATGACGTCGTCGAAGAAGCTCCGCGCCAGGTAGCAGGAGGCGGTGGACTCGAGCACCACGAACACCGCGTGCACGGCCACAACCCAGAAGCTGGCGTCGTAGTTGAACACGCTCGACGGCATCAACCACCAGACCGCCAGGTGGTGCACGGTGACGGTGGCCGCAGCGGTGAGGACGACAGCCGGGTTGCCATACGTCGACAGCATCGCGAGCAGCACGAAGAAGTAGAAGTGCATCTCGATCTGGACGGGGCCCTGACCGAAGTGGACCAGCAGGCCACCCATGCACATCGACGTGAAGCCCACCACCATCGCAGCCTGACGGGCCGGCAGCGTGCGGGTCGCGAAGAGCGGGCCCAGCGCACAGAACGTGGTGAGCACCAGAGCCGTGAGGATGCCGGTGTCGTGCCACCAGGCCACGGCCATGAAGACCGGGATGTGCACGAAGAACAAGGCCACCGCGATGCGGTTCAGGTTCGAGACGTGGCCCTGTTCATACGGCGTCACTTCTGGAGGCAGGACCAGAAAGTCCTTGAATGTGCGTGTGTGCTCGGTGGCCATGGTGGCTCCTGGCTCTTGGGGAAGGGGGACGGGTCCCGACGGTCGGACGGGGTTGGCAGGCTGGGTTGGTGTTCAGCGAATGCCGAGGGGGTCGGCGATGGCGCGGAGGGTCTGGGAGACCGCGCAGCCGAACAGGGGCAGTGCCTCGACATCGGAGTCCGCGCGCAAAGAGGCGATGATGGCGAGGTCGCGGACGTCGGGCCCCTGCTTTCGCGAGGTGTACCCACCGACGTACCGAACGCGGTCGACCGGGTCGGCGACGACCATCAGGGGCGCACCCGAGATGCCCCACTCGGGCCGCAGCTCTTCCATCCCCACCTCGACCACCTCGAAGCCCGCGGCTTCGGCGCGGATCCGAAGGTCTTCGTCGGCACCCACCAGCAGGAAGGTCTCGTGGATGCCTTCGGGACGGGGTCGGGCGGGGTCGAGCAGGGTGTCGGCAATCTTCCGGCTGCACGGACACTCACCGTAGAGCGCGTGCACCACCATCCACCGGCCCACACTGTCCAAGCCCCGGTGCTCGGCCAGCGCTTCGAGCAAGCGTGGGTCTTGTGCCTCCGGCTGTGGCAGGGCAACCAGGTGGCTGCCCAGGAAGGTGGCACACACCACACACAAGAGAACGGCCCAGGCGGCGAGCACCGCGCGAACGGCGATGGGACGGGCACGGGACACGATGGCAGAGATGGATGACATACGTCTCTCGAGTGAGATTCCCCCTCCGCTCGGACCGACGTTCCCGGAGTTGAGTCGGGTCTGCCCGAAAATCGCCGAGATGCCGCAACATCAGGACTTTTACGCCCACACCTCCCCGAGGCGCATCCAACACAGGACGTCCCCGAGTCGACCCGCCAACCCGCTCTGTGCGGTCAGTTGGAGAGCACGTACCGGTGCGTGACGGTGGACGACCCACGCTTGATCTTCACGGTGAACGAGCTCTTCCGGCGAATCGACGCCCACACCCGCAAGCCCTGCGCGAGGCTGGTGACCTTTTTGCCGTCCACCGCCAGGATGAGGTCTTTCGAGCGCATCCCTGCAGCCTTCAGCGGGCTCTTGCAGGGCACCCGCACCAGGCGTACCCCGCGGGTCTTGCCGGACTTGGTCTTGGCCCACTTCACCCGTGCGAGCTTGTTCGCTTTGTCCATGTCGCCCGTGTAGCGCTCGATCACACTGCGCTTCACCCGCCACTTGGTGGGGCCGAGCTGCTTGATGCCCCGGCTGTTGGGCGTGCACTTGGGCTGGGCGACCGGCTCGGGCTCGACCTCGACTTCTTCTTCGAGCTCGGGCTCGACGGGTTCATCCGGCTCGGGCTCGGTGGCTTCGGCGACCACCTCGGGCTCGGGCTCGGGAGCCACCTCGGGCTCGGGTTCGGGCTCTTCGACCGCCACTTCGGTGGCTTCCACAGCGGCCATCGGCTCGGACGGGGGGATCAGGTACCAGGCCGCAGCCAGCGCGCCCACCATGCCCACCACAAGCAGCCCGGCTCCGCCCACGACGGCCGCGATGATCAGAGGTGCCTTCGAACCGGCCATTCCACATCCCGAAGCTGCCGCCACCGTATCCGACGCGGCCCCGACAGTGCTCCACAGATACACGGTCAACCACCCGGAAGTGCAGTGTCCCCACCCACCCGAGCCCCCGGCCCCGTGTTCGTGCTCGGCGTCCACCGCAGCGGCACCACCTGGCTCTCCCAGTCCCTCGCCCGCCGCGGTCGTGCGGTGCCGTTCACGGTCCGGCACCTGCTGTCAGCGGTCGAGAACACCCCACACACCGTCGAGAGCACCACCCGCCGACTCCAGGATGCAGGCGTGGTGGAGCGCCCCGGCGACGGCCTGCCCGTCCACGCCCACACCTCCGAGGAGTACGGGTACCTGCTCGCGCTTCGGCATGGGTCGAGCCGCACCACCGCGCGCTCGTTGCCCACCCTCCAAGACGCCATCGCCCGACTCGGCGCAGAACACCCCCACCACACGCCCATCCTGCGCAATCCCTGGGACTACGCCGCCACCCACAAGCTGGCCGCCTGGTTTCCCCACGCCCGCTTCGTGTTCGTGCACCGTTCGCCCATCGCCACCGTGGGCAGCGCCGTCGAGATGTTCCGCGACTTCTGGACCCACCCCCACCCCTACGGCCTGCTCATGTCCCCGCGGTACCGCCGTGCGTGGGACTCGTGGTGGCAGCGCCGGCTCTTCCAGGCCGCGTGCCGACGCCCCCGGCTCGTGGCCCGCATCGTCGCCTCCGGCACGGCTCTGGCGCACTCCGCCCACCTCACCGACAGCCTCGACCTGCCCGCCCACCGGCACCACCACATCCGCTACACCGACCTCCTCGCCAGTCCAGGCCCCGTGGTCGACCGCCTGCTGCACGCCCTCCACATCCCCATCGACGGTCCCGAGCTCCACGCCGCCGCTCCGCGCACCACCCCCGACCGCCCATGGCTCGACGGAGTCTCCGCCCGCCTGACCCGACGCACCACACGCTACCGCCAGGCACGGGCGCTCGACGAGAACACCGAATAGACCTTCCACAAACGCACCAGACCGGGAGCCTTCATGGCCATCGACCCCACGCCCGACGGACCCTCCATCCGCGCCCGCCGCAAGGCACTGGGCTGGACCCGTCGCGAGCTCGCCCGCCGAGCCGGCATCGACCCCCGCGTCATCCAGCTCATCGAGCTCGACCAATGGAGCGAAGGCGACGCCACCGGCCGGGTTCGCGCCGTGCTGATGCGCGCTGAAGCCGGCGACACCGACGTCGTCCTGCCCCCCGTCGAAGTTCCCGAAGGCGCCGCCATCCAAGGTGCCGGAGGGCCGGTGGCCGAGGCATGAGCCCGGTCGACACCCACACCGGCCTGCGCTGGACCACCGTCGACCAGGGCCACCGCGACGGCCTGCTCGACCAGGGACTGAAGGTGGCCCACCGCCTCGGCTGGGGACGCATGCACCGCATGTCCATCGCCCACGTCCGCAAGCACCTCGGTCCCCTCCCCCAGCCCCTCCGGCGGCTCGCCTACGGCCCCACCGTCTCCGTGCCGGTCGACAACCTCCAGCTCCCCACCCGCGACGGCTCGGTGCCCGCACGGGTCTACCGGGGCGGCATCCATCCACGGGCCCCACTCGTCGTCTTCCTGCATGGTGGCGGCTTCGTGGCCGGCGACCTCGACAGCCACGACCACGTCTGCCGCACCCTCGCAGTCGCCGCAAACGCCGTTGTGGTGGCCATTCACTACCGCCGCGCGCCCGAGCACCCCTACCCTGCCGCCGTCCACGACTGTGCCGATGCCATCGTGGCCTTGGCCGACCGCGCGGCGGACCTCGGCGTGTGCCTCGACCGAGTCTGCATCACGGGCGACTCTGCAGGCGGGAACCTCTCCGTGGCCGCCGCCTTGTACCTGCACGACCACCAGCAGGGCCCGAAGGTGGCACGGCTGCTCCTCGTGTACCCCGCCTCCGACATCTCGATGTCGGGCGCCTCCATGGACTCGAACGCCGCCGGCGCGCTGCTTTGCGCCGAAGACGTCCGCCACTTTCACCACCAATACTTCACCGGGGTCGATACCACCGAGCCGCCCCGGTACTTCTCCTTCATCCACGCCCCCACACTCGCGGGCCTTCCCCCTTGCTCCATCGCCGTCGCCGGCCGCGACCCCATCCGCGACGACGGCGTGGCCCTCGCCCACAAGCTCGTCCACGACGGTGTCGAGGTCGAGGTCTGCGAGTACCCGAGCGCCTACCACGGCTACTGGTTGCTCCCCGGCGTGTCCCATGCCGCCCGCCACACCACGGCCTGGTTCGCCGAGCGCATCCGCGAAAGCCGCAGCACAGACGCCAATTGAAGAGGGATGAGCACAGGCCGTACCGGGTTGGTACGGCAACGCTTCGTCGGCTACGGCCGGATCCTTCGCGTCGGGTCGGATAACGGCCTCATCCAACGCAGTGTGTGCCCGACTCGTCGGGTGGCCCTCTCGACCCTATCGTCCCCCGAACCCTCCTTCGCACGGGCCGCAGCCCCGAGGTCTCGCTGATGTCGCACCCCACAAACCCGACCGCCGCGCCCCTCACCACCGACCGCCGACGCTTCCTCGAGGGCCTCTTCGCCGCAGGTCTGCTCGCCGGCTTCCCACGCATGAGCCACGCCGGCCTCGGCACCAGCGTCTCCATCAAGCTGCACGACAAGCGGGCGTCCGGCATCCTCAACCGTGCGCTCACCGACGAGTCCTACTGGTCCGGTGCATCCACGTACAAGTACGAAAACGAGCTGTACGACGAAATCCGCCTGAAGCCCATGGGCGACGGCTACCTCACCATGATCACCGGCGAGGGCGACCAGGACTTCACCCCCGAGGTGGTGGGCAAGACCGTCTTCGAGCACCAGGACAAGCTCCCGCGGCACATGGACGGCGCCAAGGCCCTGCCCCTGCTTCGGCGCGGCACCGACGGCCTGGTGGGAGCCCCGTTCGTCGACCGGTACTTCCTGGCCGACTTCGCGCTGTTCTACGGCGAGTTCTTCCAGCGTTCCTACGACTTCCGCCTGTCCGATGGTCGAGTCGTCATCGCGTTCGAGAAGATCCAGGACACCTTCGTCGACGCCAACCAGTGGGCCAAGTACCGCGACGTCCGCCAGAAGACCCTCGACGCCGTCGAGCGCCGCTGGGCCTTCTCCAGCATCGTCGAGATCACCCAGTCCTACGGCATGTTCGTGGTCAGCCCCGGCAAGAAGCGCAAGTCGCGTGTCACGCTTGTGGCCCAGCTCCGCTTCGGCGAGGGCTCGGGCATGATCGCCCAGATGGGCAGCAAGATGCCGCCGGTGCTCAAGGCGGGTCTGCAGGCTGGCTTCGAAGCCTCGGTGGCCGTGGCCAAGGGTGTCACGAGCGGCAAGTACAAGTAGGGCGGCGCGCCGGCGGTTGGCGCCTCCGCGTCACACAGACGTGCCACACGATTCGCCCCGTCACGTCACTGCTCTGACACAAATCACTTGTCTTCCCCACGCCAACAGGAGAGATTTCAGGTGCAGGGAGGCCCTCCCTCCCGCATGTCGACCCCGAGTCGAAGTTCCGGCTCCGGGGCGACTGTCCCCCCACGGAGGATTCATGCGCCTGGACATCACGTTCCGCAACCTCGAGCCCACCGATGAGCTCCGCCAGTCCGTCGAACGCCGGATGGAAAAGGTCGGTCGCTTCATGCGCCCGCCCGTCGAAGGTCACGTGGTTCTCAAAGAGGAAAAGCATCGCCACATCGCTGAAGTGTCGGTGAGCGGAGCTGGAGAACCGGCTCACGTGGCCAGTGCCGAAGCGGAAGACATGCGCACCGCCATCGACCTGGTCATGCACAAGATCGAGACCGCGCTGCGTCGCGCCCACGACCGTCGGGTCGACCACCGTCGTGGCCACAACCCAGACCGCGATCAGGCCAACCTCTGAACGCACGCCAGTGGGTGCCTCGGTCCAGCTGGCTCGGAGCACTCGGCAGCGTCTGAAAAACCAGCACACCCCACGCAATCGCGTGGGGTGTGGCGCTCTGGGAGCGGTGAAGCGCTACTCGGGGCACTCGACGGCCACCGGGTACGCGATGGTGCCGGTGGAGCCGGGTGCGGGCACCCAGTCGCCGTGGAAGGTGACCGACTGGTCGACGGTGTCGTAGGTCCAGCCGTCGAAGGGGTCCTGCGGGACTTCCACGCCATCCACCGTGACCACCATGTCGCCCAGGCTGGACGGCTCGTGGTCGAGGTCGAAGCTGACCGTGAGGCCGGCTGCGGTGTAGCTGATGGACTCGAGCACCGAGGCGTAGTCGGTGGCGGCGATGTCGCCGGTGATGCCGCCGGTGGTGTCGGCAGCTTCGGCGTACTTGGAGCAGGACAGGAACAGGCCTTCGCAGATGGCGTTGAAGGTGGTCATTTCGTGCTCGGCCTTGAGGCCTTCGTACCAGCTGACGAAGCTGGAGGCGCTCTGGAAGCTCGAGTTGTCTTCGTCGCTGATGACGATGGTGGCCAGCGCGGCGTGCTCGCGGAGGAAGCCGGCGTTGTGGCCGTCGACGAGGGGCGACGACAGCGCGGCCTGGGTGGCTTCGAAGCCGAGCTCGGTGGCCGAGCCGCCGGAGCCGAGGTCGATCTGGTCGATGAACTCACCCACCACGTCGGGGCTGGTGGGGGTGAGGTACGGGCCCACGAGCTTGCCGGAGTAGTCGGGGTGGTCCATGTCGGTGGTGATGACGCCCATCTGCCAGTCGAGGCCGAGGTCGATGAACACCTGGATGAAGTCGGCGAAGTTGCGCGCCACAATCTCGAGGTCGTCGGTCATCGAGCCCGAGTTGTCGACCACCCACAGGACGTCGACCGCTTCGTAGAGGTCCTGCTCGAAGGTCTGTTCGTGGATGCTGTCGGCCATGCCGAAGCCAGCGAGGGAGGCGTCGGCTTCCGCTTCGTCGGGGTCGTTGCTGGTGACGCGGAGCCACGGCTCGAAGTCGACCCAGGCGTTGGGGATGAAGGAGATCTCGACGTCGACGGAGTCGCCGGGTGCGAGCACGAATTCGTTGCCGTGCTCGTTGAACAGCTCGTAGGCGCCCTTGCCGTCGCCCACAATCTCCACGTTGCTCACCTCGAGGTCGGCGCCGCCCACGTTGGAGATGGTGATGAGCTCACGCTGGCTCTCGCAGTCTTTCGGCCAGCCGCCGAAGTCGATGCTGGTGCGCGAAAACTCGATGTCGGGGTCGACCACGGGCTCCGGATCCGGTTCGGGCTCGGGCTCCTCTTGTGGCTCCACCTCGGACTTGCCGGGACGGTGGATGTCGTACTCGGTGCAGGACACAAAGAACGGCGCAAGGCCGACGAGCAGGAGGTGGGTTCGCATGGGTCTCCTCGACGGTGGAAGGACGCCCTGCGACCGATGGGGCGAGCGTCCGAATCGGCCGAAGCATAGCGGACAATCCCGCAAACGGCAGCGCCAACTTCGCTCCCGCAATGTCACCGTGACTACACCCCGATGACCATTCCAGGCTACTCCGCGCCGCGCCCGGGGAAGATGTCGAGGCCGTACTGGTAGTAGCCGTAGTCGTCTTGCGTCTGAAGTGAGATCGACACGCCGCTCTCGTGGAGCACGAGCTCGAAGGCATCGAGGCGCTGCACCCACTCCAAGATGGCGTCCTGCAGGGCATCATGAACATCGACCCGCCACCGGCTGGACAGCTCGGACATGTCGAAGTCGGCCACCACCGCTTCGAGGAGGGTCTGGAGCTCGCCCAGGTTGACGCCAGACGCCGCCATGCCCGTGGTGAGGTTGTACGTGACCGAGCCCCCGCGACGCCCCAGCTGAGCGGTGCCCTTCCCGAGGGTACGCCGGCCGAGGTCCTGCCGGGGATCGTCATACCGAAGTGCTTCGGGGACCGGCCGCAGCTCGGTCTTGGCCGGCGGCGGGGCTGCAGGCGTGGGGGGACGGGGTCCGCCAAACAGCGAAATCACGTTGCCGCCGCGGGAACGGTCGTCTTTGGACATGGGCACTCCAGGCCGAGCCGTTCGCGTATCCTCTTCTCGACCAGCGCGGCTCCCCGGTGGCTGGTCGGGGCTATCGAGCCTACGGTGCTGCAGCCGACCCCACACCTCGGAGCCGGACGTGACCGCTTCCTCCGCGACCGACGCCCTCCCTTCCCAGCTTCCGTTCTGGCAGCGGGTGTCCCGCACCGGCATCACCTGGGTGGTGGGGACCCTCTTCGAAACATCCGCCAGGCTGGGCACCCGGCTGCCCATCGCCAAGCCCGCCCGTCACGGCGTGATGGTCGACAAAGACATCCCCTACGCCACGTCCGGCGACCCCGCCCACCTGCTCGATGTCTACCGCCCCACCCACCTCGAGGGCCCCGCCCCCGTGGTCATCTACATCCACGGCGGCGGCTTCCGCATCCTCTCAAAGAACACCCACTGGGTGATGGCCATCGAACTGGCCCGGCGGGGCTACGTGGTGTTCACCATCAACTACCGGCTGGCCCCGGCGCACCCCTTCCCTGCTGCCGCCGAGGACGCCTGCGCCGCGTTCCGATGGGTGGTCGAGCACGCCGAGCGCTTCGGCGGTGACCCCACCCGCATCGCCATCTCGGGCGAGTCGGCCGGTGCCAACCTCGCCACCACCGTCGCCACCACCACCTGCTACCGCCGCCCCGAGCCCTGGGCACAGGCCACCTTCGACCTCGGCGTGGTCCCCACAGCCGTCGTCCCCGCCTGCGGCATCCTCCAGGTGAGCGACCCCCGCCGCTTCGAGCGCATGGGGCTGTCCAGCAGGCTCACCCAGCCCGTCATCGACGCCTGCTTCGCCAACTACATCTGCGGCCACCACGGCGTCGACGTCGAGGCCTGGCCCGTCCCGGACGATGGCTTCGGACTCGCCGATCCCCTCTGCGTGATCGAAGCGAGTGCCCCCGACCGTCCCCTGCCCCCGTTCTACATCCCCTGCGGCACCGCCGACCCCCTCATCGACGACACCCGACGCCTGGCCGAGGCGGTCCGCAAGCACGGAAGCGCAGCCACCGAGTCCTTCTTCCCCCGAATGGGCCACTCTTTCCACGCCTGGGTGGTGCGCCCCGAAGCAAGACGGTGCTGGACCGAGACCCACGCCTTCCTCGCCGAGCACATGAAGGGTTCCTCCGGCACCAACGGAGATTCCCGGTAAAGCCAGCCCGGAGCGGTTCGACCTTGGGGGAGAGAGGACCCCCATGGCCGACACCACCCGGGAGCCTGCCGCCCGTCCTGCCACGGACCGCCGGGGCTCCATCCTCATCATCGTCGCCGTCAGCGTGGTCGTGCTGCTCACGTTTGCCGCGCTCGCCATCGACTTCACCTTCTTGATGTACGAGCGCCAGCGGGCCCAGAACGCCGTCGACTCCGCCGCACACGCCGCCCTCGTGGCCTACACCGCCGGCGAGGGAGACGAGGTGGAGATGGAGCTGCTGGCCCGGGCCATGCTCGACCGGCACGGCTACGAAGACGCCCTGGTCGAGATCGGGGCCTACGACTTCGAGAGCCGCGACTTCGAGTCGGGCACCCTCCGCACCAACGCGGTCCGGGTGGCCATCGAGGCCGAAGACACCCTCCAGGGCGACCTCTTCCTCGCTCCACGCCTCAACCTGCCGCTGTCTGCACGGGGCGGTGACATCGAGGCGGTCTCGGCGATTCAGCCGCGCGAGATCTACTTCGTGCTCGACCAGAGCTGCTCGATGTCGTCGGGCGCCAAGGTGGCGAGCATGACCCAGGGCACGCTGCTCGCCCTCGATGCGGTCCTCGACACCGACCCCAACGGCGTGGACCACGTGGCGCTGGTGGGCTTTGGCGACGCCGGCTTCCTGCACACGCCACTGACCAACGTAAGCGACAACTATTCGTCTCTGCGCAATGACTGGGGCGACGGCATCTGCCTGTGCAGCCTCGACCCCTACGTGAAGTACTACGCGTACTATCGGGGCCACGACCCCAACACCGCCGAGGCATACAACACGGTCACGGGGCACATCCACACCAACGAATCAGCGCTGCACCCCCTTCAGTTGGGCGATGCGCACTACGGCACCGAAGGCAGCGTCGACCTCAACTTCCGCTGCTGCGAGCCCCACTGCAACGCATCGCTCGAGTCCACGCGCCCCAACCCCAACCAAAGCAACTTCTGGACCTGGCTGAACACCTACGGGCACGGAAACGGCGTGTTGTGGGGCCTCCAGGTGGCGAGCGAAGAGATCGAGGACGCCGGCTTGCCCGGTGCCTACCGCATGGTGATTGTGTTGGGTGACGGCATCGACTTCTGCCCATCCGGGTCCAACGGTGCAGCGATGCCCGCACCGTGCAGCACCGGCGGCGACCTGCTCGGCGAGACCGTCGACTTTGCCGGCGACATGCGCGAAGACCAGAACGTGCACATCTTCCCGGTCTACTACGGCAGCTCCTCGTCCACGCTGTCCTACTACGAAGACCTCGCGACCGGCGACGGCATCGTCTCCAACCCATCCACGCCCGAGGAGCTCGAGTCGGTGTTCGCCGAGATTGTCTGGCGTTCCCAAGTTGTGCTGGTGCCCCGATGACCCGCCTCTACACCGTGCTCATGCTCGCGGCCGGCTGCGGCACCGAAGCCCCCACCCACACCGCATCCACGCAGCTTGTCCCCCTGTCCGACCGCGCCCCCCGGTCCACCGTCGACGCCACACGGGCCGCGCCCCACGCCAACCTCTACGGCACCTTGGATTGTGGTCCACCCGACCACTGGATGCTCTACGCCTGGCGTCTCGGCAGCACCGACCCCCGTGGGCCCGACGGCGTCCCCACCGCCCCGCCCGACCTCGCCGTTCCCGTCGAGAGCCCCGGCCACTGGTCGCTTCCCATCGCCGAGGGTCCCCGGCGCCTGCTCGTGGCCCAGTCGGTGTCCACCGGCGCCCTGGCCACCACCGACCCCCACATGCGCGCCTTCCCCGTCAACTTCGACCTCGAGGGCCTCGACCTCACCTGTGTCGACGCCTACACACCCGCTGCGGACGGCTCCACCGCGACCTCCCAGGGCAGCCCGGTCCTCGAAGACATCGTCCAGGAGACCACCCCGGGCATCGCCCTGTCGGACACCCCGCTCGGACGCGCGCGCACCTCGCGCATGTACAACGCCGCCCGACGCGGAGAGGTCCCCGGCGCCCACACCGAAGCCGCCGTGCGCGACCGCTACAAGGGCCAGATCAACGACGACCACCTGCGCGCCATGATGCCGCTGCTGGTCCAGCTCTCCGACGACCCCGAAGCCGCCGACCAGCTGGTCGCCACCACACGCAAGCAGCTTTCCGGTCCGACCGGAGCCTCGGCATCCCCGCGGTCGGGCCACGCACCGGTCGGCCTCATCGAGATCAAGCCCGGCACCTGGGAAGCCTCCGGGAGCCACCGATGAACCGCCGCGGCTCCGCCACCCTCGAGTTCGCCCTGCTGCTGCCCGTCCTGCTGATGTTCTTCTACGGCATCTTCGAGTACGGCTGGATGTTCTTCCACCGCACCGCGCTGCAGGAGGCGGGTCGACAGGGCTGCCGCCACGGCGCAACGCTCAACACCGCCGACCACGACATCGAAGCCGAGGTGGTCGACGTCACCGAGGGCATGCTCGAAGCCCTGGGCATCGACTGCGGGCGCGCCGAGTGCAACGTCACCGTCGAGCTCGAGGGCGAGTCCCCCACCCAGCGACTGCGGTGCTCGGTGGTCATGAACCACCAGCCCATCACCAATGCCCTGCCCGTCCCCGAGACGCTGGCCGCCGGCTACCTCTACTACATCGAGGTCCAGTGATGTTCGTCCGTCACGCCCGTCGGGGCACCAACTCCATCGAGTTCGGCTTCTCGCTGCCCATCCTGATGGGCATCCTGTTCGCCATCCTCGAGTACGGCACCATGTTCAACCGCATGCTGTCGGTGCAGAGCGCCACCCGCGACGGCGCCCGCTGGGGGGCCACGCCCAACTACGACGTGGACACCGCCTCCGAGGCCGCCATCGAGCACGTCCGTGAGTCGCTCGCGCTGCTGGGCATCATCTGCGACGACACGGCCGAGCTGGCCGGCGCATGCAACATCTCCGCCGAGCCCGACCCCCTCGAGGGCTACCTGGCCATCACGGTCACCACCACCATCCAGTACAACCCCATCACCGGCGGGCTGCTGCCTGCTCCAGAGTCGCTGGTGGCCCGGTCTTCGTGGGTGTTGGCCGACCAGACTCCTTCCGAGTCGTAGGACCGGCTACCAGGGGTGGGTCTCTGCACTGGACCCACCGTGACCCGACTCCGCGTGCTCGCTCCCGCCTGCCTGTTCGCATGTGGCGGGCCCTCCCGACCACTGCCCCCGCCCGGCAGCCCCGACGTCATCGTGTTCACAGTGGACACCCTGCGCGCCGACCGCCTCGGCTATGCCGGCCACAGCGCGGCCCACACGCCCCACCTCGACGCCTTCGCCGCCCGCAGCCGAAACTTCGCCCACGCCACCACGCCCCTCACGCGCACCACGCCCGCGCTCGCCAGCATGCTCACCGGGGTCGACCCACGCGGGCACGGCTCCTGGGAGGTGGGTGCCGCGATTCGCGACGACATCCCCACCTTGGCTGAGCGCCTCCATGCTGCTGGCTGGGCCACCGTGGCGGTGAGCGGCAGCCCGGTCGCCGCCCCCAAGCAGGGCCTGGGCCGGGGCTTCGATGTCTTCACCGTGCTCGAAGATCCGCCAGCACGCACGCTTGTCGACACGGCCCTCGATGCCGTGGGCCAGGTCGAGTCCGACCGCCCGGTGCTGCTCTGGGTCCACACCGTCGACCCACACTTTCCCTATGTGGTCCCCGAAGGGCACCCCAGCAGCGGGCACACTCCTGCCTGCGACGCCCTGGGCCAGCGCTTCACCAAGCGCCCCAAGAAGCGGTGGCGCATCTTCTCGAACCACGGCGGGGTCGCTGCAGATGCCCTTGCGGACTGTCAGCGGGCCTACGACGTGGAGATCAGCGCGGTGGACGATGCGTTCGGAGGACTGTTGGACGCCCTGGGCCCCCGCGCAGCCGGGTGGGTCGTCGTGACGTCCGACCACGGCGAGAATCAGGGAGAGGGCAACCTCTGGTACGAGCACGGCCCCGACGCACGGGATGCCACCTTGCGTGTGCCGCTGCTCGTGGCCGGACCCGGCGTGGCTGCTGGCATCGACAATGGGCCAGCACGCCTGCAAGACGTAGCTCCCACCCTGCTCGCGGGGCTGGGGCTTCCCGAGCTGGGTGGCACGGGTGCCGGGGCGGATCTGTTGGGCGCAGGCCGTCCCGAAGCGGCTGTCGGTGTGTCCGCGAGCGCGCTGCACCCGGGTCTCACGCGGTACTTGCGGTCGGGCCGGAGCCACAAGCGCCACTGCCTCAACCCACCCGCGCACGCGGTGTCCTGGTGTTCTGACGGCGCATTCGACCGGGAAGCCGACCCGGCGCTCACCACGGTCGTTTCGGTGGACCCTGCGCGGGCTGCTGCTCTGGAAGAGGCGGCAGCACGGTGGCCGCCAGAACACGCTCGGCAGTGGGTGGCCCGCACCGCAGACTGGAAGCTGGTGGCCACGCCCCGCTTCGAAGGCGGCTTTGCGTACCGCCTGGTGTCGACCACAGACGAAGACGGTGCAGACCACAGCGCAACCCACCCCGAGCTTCGGGCCCGGCTGGAGGCGGTCCTTCGAGCGGACAGCCAAGGGGCGGCGGTCCCGAGCCCCGGCACAGTCGCGGTGAAGGCAGGCGGCCTGTCCCCCGAGGATGACGAAGCACTGCGCACTCTGGGGTATATCGAGTAGCGGCTACCCACCCTCCAGCAGGCCATGGAGCACGCCCACAATCGCGTCAGGGTCGCTGTCGGTCGACAGGTGTCGAATCACGCCGTCGCGGTCCACCACCACATGAAGTGGGTACGGCGCATGGGACTCACCCAGCGCATCGCGGTCGTAGCGCCGATACACGCCTTCGTTGTCGAGCAGGGTGGTCAGCTCCACATCGTGGGCGCTCAGGAAGTCGCGCACCATGCCTTCCGGGTCGGGGCTGGCCAACACAACGGTCACCCGCTCGCGGTCGGCGCCCAGGCCCGCGTCGAGGGCGGGAGCGATGTCTGGAACCTCCAGACTGCAGAGCTGTCACGTGGGGGCGAACCAGGCGATGTAGACCAGCTCGCCGGCGTGCTCGGCAAGCGACCAGGGCGTGGTGCCGGCGGCGGGGGGCGTGATGGCCTGGAGGGTGAAGGGCTCGTGGGGCTGTCCGATGCCGGCTGCTGCCGCGATGATGTCGACCGAAACAGTGGCTTCGTCGGGGTCGTCCGAGTGCACTTCGAGGGCGGACGCCTCGGCCCAGCCTGCGCTCGCGGTCACCACCACCCGGTCCCACTCTCCGGGACACAACGCGAGCTCGGAAGGCTCGACCGTCATCCCCTCCCCTGCAAATGACACCGAGAGCAGCCCAGCACCCCCGTTTTCCACCGTCACGGCGGCCGGGTCTCCCGCAGCCACATCCACCCGACTCGGCACGCGGAGCTCGGGACCGCCCAGGCCCTCCGAGTAGGCAAAGCGCGACACACGGGTCCAGTCTGCGGCCACCGCCCGACCTCCCGAAGCATCCACCCCCAGGGCATAGCGGGCAGCGGGCTCGTCCCCCCACCAGGTCGGCACACCGCCCGCCATCCCGCCCACGCTCACGGAAAACCAGGTGGCCGCCCAGAACGAGTCGCCATCCAACGCAACCCCGTACGCTGCACCGTGGGTGGGCAAGGTGGGGTGGAGAACCAGCGCATCGTCGACGTGGTCCACCACCAGCACACCGCCCCCACCGAGGGCCAGCACCACCCGGTCAGCCGACCCCGCCGCATCCGTCGCCGGCGCGGGAATGGCGACTGTGGCGGTCACAACAGGCTCGGAAGGGTCGGACCAGTCCACCCGACGGACCGTTGAGTGGCCCGCCACCCAGCCAATCGTGCCGTCCAGCGCCACGGCCGTCACCGTGCCCGCCAGCTGGCCCAGAGGCGCACCCGTGGCGTCCAGCAACCACGCGCCATCCTCCAGAGCGGCCACGAGCGCGTGTGCTTCGCTCGCGGCCACATCGCCATGCCAGCCGGCCCAGGGCCGATGTTCCCCCACCACCACAGGTGGGTCGACCGTGATGTCGAAGCGGTAGAGCCCCCGCGACTGCGTGCCCCCCCAGGCCAGGCCGGCTTCGGGGTCGGCGGCCAGACGAAACACCGAGCGTGCCCCGGCCCACGCCACGTGGGTGAAGCTGCCCGAGTCGACATCGAGCACCGACCACCCGTTGTTCGCCCCCACGAGCGCCCGTCCATCTCCCAGCAGTGCGACGTCGAGGTGCTCCATGAATTCGTCGGTCTCGGATGCGCCCAGCGCCTGGATCGGGTCACCGAGCGACCAGGAGTCGGGCGGGGCGCCACAAGGTGGGTCTGTGCCGGGGTCGGCAGAGTCGGGTGGTCCGGAGTCGCCACCGCCTCCGTGCGCGGTGTCCGTGTCGTCGGAGCCTGCGCGTGCTGGCTTGCTTTCGTCGTCCACCAGGTGACACAGCCCGTCGTCCAGGCGCACCGAACCCGACGGGCAAGGCTCGGGTGAGCACCCACCCATCCACCAGAGAATCGCAAGGCCGGTCTTTCGCATGGAGCCCCGATGCCTCGGTTCGGTCAACGATGCACCCGAATGTCATCGAGAGGCCATCCCCCCGGTGCCGGGCGACCGGGATAGAGTACGGAGTCCCTGCCGACCCCGGTCCGTCCTCCCGATGTCCTACAAGCAGCGCCGCGCAGCCGTCTCCGCGCCGCAGTCCGCTCCTGCGGGCCGCCGCCGACGCGCGGATGTGGGCTTCGGGTCGAACAGTGCGCGCGCAGCCCAGCTCCAGTCGCCCGACTCCCAGGCCATGCTCGACGCCCAGGCCGGCGATGTGGACGCCCTCCTGGGCGGATGGTCGTCGTTCGCACCCCAGCTCGAGGTCACCGAAGACGCCACCTACGGCGACGGCGCGGCCCGAGGGGCACTCACCGCAGCCATGCGCGACCCCGCCTTTGCGGAGTGTGCGTTCGGCGAGACCACCCGCGACCTCCGAGACGCCCCCCACCTGATGGTGGAAAGCTGCGGACACTGCCCCACCGCCGCCGACCTCTCCGGTGTGTCGGCCGCACAGCTGCTGGCGGGGCTCCGCGTGGAAGGATGGGCCGAAGACGACGACGTAGAGGGCGTCTTCGAACAGCACATCGACAGCGAGGGCGTCTACCTCAACGAGGTCACCCTCCTGGCCACCGGCGAGCGCTTCGACTGGCTCGAGTTCTTCATGGGCGACACCGAGGTGGGCTACCTCTTCCGCGAAGGCACCACCCAGCTGGTCGGCTGCATCGGCGACGGCGAGATCTACGACTGCACCATCCGCCTGCCCGAACACTGAGCGCAGCACTCAGACGGCCACCCACCCCAGCAGGTCCTGGATGAGCCGCATCACGGGTGCAAACGGCGACCATCCCAGCACCTGCGGCACCACAATCACCACGCCGAGCGGGAGCATGCCGTAGCTCTTGAGGCGTTCCCACGGCCCCGAGAAGCGGTCGGGGAGCACGCCATCCACCACCCGGCTGCCGTCGAGCGGGAACACGGGGAGCAGGTTGAACACCGCCAGCAGGGCGTTCAGGATGACCATGTAGCCGGCCGCCCCGGCAATCCCGAGCCCCAGCCGCGATGTCGCGCCCACCGTGAGCGCGTACACACCGAGCGACAGCGCCGCCAGCACCGCATTCGACGCGGGACCGGCCAGCGCCACCCACAGCATCCCGAGCCGCATGGTGGTGGACGACCGGAAGCGGTTGGGGTCGACCGGCACCGGCTTTGCCCACCCGAACGGCACTCCCAGCAGAGGGAGGACCACGGTGCCCACAGGGTCGATGTGTGCGAGTGGGTCGAGGGTGAGGCGACCCTTGGCTTCCGCGGTGGGGTCGCCGAGGGCTGCAGCGGCGCGGGCATGGGCCCACTCGTGCACCGACAGCGACAGCACCAAGGGCACGAACCACGCCACCCGCTCCATGGCGAACAGGGCGAGGCTCATGCGAGCTCCGGGGTCTGGTGGGCCCAGGGGTCGGTGCTTGTGCCGGGGTCGGCGGCTTCGAGCACACCATCGGCAGCGATGCTCAGCACTTGCATCTTGGGAATCACGAGTGCTGGGCCACTCTCACCATCCGCCTGCGGCGCCACCTTCACGAATTGCGCATCCACCCACAGCAGCCGGCCGGTGACTTCGGAGCCGCCGACGAGCGTGAGCTGGACGGGAATCGGGAGGTCGGGGCGCACCAGCTGGCTGGCGGAGGCCACCATGGCTGCATCGAGGCGGTCGAAGCCGGGCTGGCGAGCGGCGCGTTCTGCGAGACACTCCGAGAAGTCGGCGGGCATGACGCGCACGGTGCTGGCGTCGCCGCCCTCCTGGAGCACGCGGCGGGCGGCCTTGAGGGTGGCTTCGTTGGCGAGGTTTTCGAGCTCGGCGCCGCTCAGGCCGGCCGTCTGGCGGGCCAGCGCCGCGAGGTCCACGCCGAGGTCGAGGGTGCGCCCCTTCAGGTGAATGCGAAGCGCGACCTCGCGGGCTTCCTGGGACAGCGCAGGGATGCGCAGGTGGAGGTCGAAGCGCCCCGGGCGCAGCAGGGCGGGGTCGAGGATGTCGGCGCGGTTGGTGGCGGCCAGCACCACGATGTCGCCACCGCGACCCTCGACGCCGTCGAGCGCCACCAGCAGCTGGTTGAGGGTCTGTTCACGCTCTTCGTGCGACGGCCCCACACCGCTGCCGCGTCGGCGACCGATGGCGTCGATTTCGTCGATGAAGATGACCGCCGGGGCCTTCTTCTTGGCCTCTTCGAACATGTCGCGGACCCGAGCGGCGCCCACGCCCACCAACATCTCGACGAACTCGGACCCCGACACATAGAAGAAGGGCACGCCCGCCTCCCCGGCCACGGCGCGGGCGAGGAGGGTCTTGCCGCAACCCGGTGGGCCTTCCATGAGCACACCACGCGGCATCCGCACACCCGACGCACGCCACCGGGTGGGGTCTCCAAGCCACGCCACCACGTCGTTCAGGCGCAGCTTGGCTTCATCGGCGCCAGCCACATCGTCGAAGCGCGCGTGCACGGTCTCGCCGAGCAGACGCGCCCGGCTCTTTCGCATCTCGGTGAAGGTGCCCATGCCGCGTGCGCTCATGGTGCGGCGGCCGAACCACACCAGCGCGAGGATGATGAGCAGCACCGGCACCGCGATGATGGCGATGTCGAGGAGGGGGTCGTCGCCTTCTTCCACCGCCACGCCCGAGGCTTGGGCGAAGTCCACCCAGCGCTGGTCGGTGAGGCCGTCGACGGAGTAGCTGTCGCCGTCGGACAGATAGACGTCGAGGCCGTCGTCTTGGATGACGACCAGCTCGACGATGCCCTCGTGGACGTCGGTGGCGAAGGTCTCGGAGGTCTCGCGGGCGTCGGGGCCCTGGTCCTGGAGGACGGTCCAGGCGAGCACACCCACGAAGATCAGCGCCACCCAGACTGCGATTGTGCGACGGTTCATGGCCGGTCCTCCACCGCCCGCGCACCGCGCAACGGCGGCGGGAGCGTAGCAGGATGACCGAGACCGGCCAGTCGGACCGCCCTACGAGATGCGGGTCTTCGCGAAGCGGCCCGGTGCAGGCTCGAGCTCGGGCAGGCCACCGTCGGCCACCGTCCGTGCAGCCACCGACTCACCGGCATGGTTCGACAGCCACTGCGACCAGTGTGGCCACCACGAGCCCTCGTTCTGTTGCGCACTCTCGAGCCAGGCATCGGGGCTCTCGGGGTTGACCGTGCCCGCGGTCTTGAAGCCGTACCGGTTCTTCACCGGCGGGTTCACGACGCCTGCGATGTGGCCGGAACCACCCAGCACGAAGGTGGTCTCGCCGCTGTAGAGCTGGGTGGCCTTGTAGGTGGTCTGCCACGGGGCGATGTGGTCGCGGTCGCACGACAGCATGTAGACCGGGATGTCGACCTTGCGCAGGTCGATGGCCACGCCGTCGAGGGTGATGCCGCCGGGCTCCACGAGCCGGTTGTGGAGGTACATCTCGCGCAGGTAGAAGCTGTGCATCCGCTCGGGCATGCGCGTGGTGTCTTCGTTCCAGTACAGCAGGTCGAAGGCGGTGGGTTCCTTGCCGAGCAAGTACTGGTCGACCAGGTAGTTCCACACGAGGTCGTTCTCGCGGAGCATCCGGAAGCTGTCGGCCATCTCGAAGCCTTCGAGGTACCCGCGGCGGGCCATGCGCTTTTCGATGCCGGTGATTTGCTTGTCGTCGATGAAGACGCGGATCTCGCCGGGGTCGGAGAAGTCGGTGAGCGTGGCCATGAAGGTGGCGGACTTGACCCGCTGGTCGCCCTTCTCCGCGAGGTAGCCGAGGGTGGCAGCGGTGAGGGTGCCGCCCAGGCAGTAGGCCACCACGTTCATCTCGGACACGCCAGTGGCTTGCTCCACGGCGTCGATGGCGGCGAGGGTGCCCTTCTTCAGGTAGTCGTCGAAGCCCAGGTCGCGGTGCGAGACATCGGGGTTGACCCAGCTGATGCAGAACACGGTGTAGCCCTGCGCCACCGCCCACTGGATGAAGCTGTTCTTCGGGCGGAGGTCGAGGATGTAGTACTTGTTGATCCACGGGGGGACCACGAGCAGCGGCCGCGTGGCCACCTCGCCGGTGGTGGGCGCGAACTGGATGAGCTGGATGAGGTCGTTCTCGAAGACCACCGAGCCCTCGGCGGTCGCCACATCCCGGCCCACCTCGAAGGCGGTCTCGTCGCTCATCCGCAGGCGCAGGCGGGTGCCCCCGGCGTCGATGTCGTCAACCAACGACTCGAAGCCGCGCAGCAGGTTCTCGCCCTTTTGCTCGATGGTGGCCTTCATCACGGCAGGGTGGGTGGCCGCGAAGTTGGAGGGCGAGAGCGCCGAGATGTGCTGCCGGGTGTGAAACGCCAGGCGCTCGCGGTCGGCGGGGTCGAGGTCGCCCAGCTCCTGCACGGCGTCCATCATGTGCTTGGAGAAGAGCAGGTAGACTTGCTTGACGAGGTCGTGGGAGGCCGAGCTTTCCCAGCCGGCGTCCTTCCAGCGGCGGTCGCCCTTCTCGGGGGTGATGACGGGGTCGACCGACAGGCCCATCGCGCGTGCAGATGCGGTCTGCCACAGCCGCATGGAGTCGGCCCACAGCGCCATGTTGCGGCGCCACACCTCATCGGGACGCATCATCATCGCGCGGGTGAGGGCGCGCATGGGTGCGTGGATGTTGAGGGGGTCGGGGCCGTTGCGCACGGAGTCGACCGTGGACTTCACGGTGGCCTTGGCGCCCACTTGGGTGGCCCGAACGGCGAGCCTGGCCAGGCGCTGGGCGGTCTCGGCGGGGGTAGCGGACTGCGACTCGGTCATGGGACCTCCGGGGGACTGTCGACCTGTGGTCCTCAGACTATCCCAGATTGCTGCACCGCAACAAGGCGCGCCGCCGTTTTCTTCGCATTCGCAGCACCGCTCTCGCTGCACTGCAGCGCTATTCGTTCACACTCACGGGGGTCTCGTCGCGGAGAATGCGCCAGCGTTCGATGCGTTGGGCGTTCGGAGTGCCCTGGTCGATCCAGACGTCGGGACGGTCCAGCCCCGGGTTGCGCTCCGCCCAGCGCTGGAGGACGGCCTCACGGGCAGCGGTGAGGGTGTGGGGCGGGGCGGTGGGATCCCAGTCGAGGTCGGTGTAGCCCTCGAGCGACCGCACCCGCTGGTGCACGATGCTGCGCACAGCGACGTAGGGGTCGTCGAGGCTCCACGCCAGGAACACCGGTGTCCACGTTGTTCCGGTGGCGGAGTCGGGCGCGCCCATGTGCCAGGCCAGCACCGCCCGCTGTGCCGCATCCCCCCGCAGCAGCCAGTCCAGCCCGGCCGGTGCTGGCGACGACATCCCCGCAGAGAGCGGCTCTTGACCCCACCACTCGGCCGCTTGGGCGGCACTCCAGGCGAGCGGCTGGTCGAGGTGGCACAGCGTGCACGCATCGGGTCGACCGGTCTGTCCCGCCTTGCCGGGATTGGGGCTGTCGATGCGGTGGCTGCGCATGACCGTGAGCAGCCCGATGGTGGTGCGCGGCATGTGGCAGTTCATGCACCGGGCCCCGGCGCTGTCGTCGGCGTGGTGGTGGTGGTCGGCGGTGTCGAGCCCGGGGTGGCAGTCGAGGCACACCGCTTCGCCGGCAGCGGACGCCCCTGTGGCGGTGGGCTTGAGCTGGTCGTTGGGGTCGGCGCCGTGGAGCTGATGACAGGTGGTGCAGGCCAGGTCGCCGTTGGTGTGGCAGGTGGTCTCGAGCAGAGCCGTGTAGTCGCGGCCGGCGATGCGCATGGTGCCGTCGCGCCAGAAGCCGCTCTCCAGGGCATCGGGCTCGTCTTCGAGGTGGGCCACCAGCCAGTCCGGGCGGTCGTCGGTGCGCTGGACGAAGTGGGCGACCGCGTGGAGGTCTTCGCCCGGGACAAAGTCGAGGGGGAAGGCGTCTTCGTGCTTGGGCACGAGCTCGGCGTGGCACTGTCCGCACACCTGGGCGGAGCGGTCGGCGGGGAGGTCGGACGGCACCACGATGTCGTCGTCGTCGCCAAAGCCCAGGTGTGCAGCGTAGCGTCCCAGGGGCTCTCGATAGCGTGCTGCATGTGCAGCACCCGGACCGTGGCAGGCTTCACACGCGATGCCCAGGTCGGTCGCCCCCGCGTCGCCCGTCTGGGTGGCGGGATCCCACGCAAAGTCGGCCCCCACCGCATGACATCGGTCGCAGCCATCGCTCCAGCCCTCGGTGATGTCCTCCAGCTCCTGTGGTGCGGACGGTGGGGCCAGGAAGGAGTCGTCCTCGTGCATCCACCGCTGCTCACGGATGAACCAGGCAAACGGGAACTGGGCGATGCGGTCGCCATGCTGCAGGCGCGTGAGGAAGTCGAGGAGGTCGGTGACTTCGGACAGCGGCACGGCCGACAGCGGCGCCTGGTGGGGGCCGGCGTCGGGCACACGGGCGAGCATCGACTGGAGGAACGGTCGGGTGAGCTTCCGGTTCTGGATGTACGTGCGGGGGTCGTCGGCTTCGGCCACCTCGCCGATGGGGACGTGGCACTCGGTGCACAGGCGGTCGAAGGTGCGGGCGCCCGCGAGGGTGGGAGGCGTGTCCAGCCACGGCATCGCAATCCAGTACAGCTGCATGTGGTGCGAGCCGGTGGTCATCACGATGGGACGCTGCATGCGGTCGGACGGACGGTCGCCGCGGGTGCCCGGCTTGGGCATGTCGACCATGAACAGGTCGTCTTCACGGTACAGCACATACTCGCGGCCGTCGCGCTCGAGGATGCGGTCGTCCCAGTCGCCCAGGACCGCCTCGGGCCCGGCACGTTGGGTCATGGTGCGGTGGTAGGTGCCCGCCCAGGAGGCGTATTCGTCGGGGTGACACGAGCGGCAGGCGTCGCTGGAGCCGAAGCGGTCGTCGTGCAGTTCCTCCACCGGGGTGTGGTCGGTCACGGCAGACACCACGGGTCGGTCACAGCCTCCCGCAGCCAGCATCCAGGCCAGGAGCGGCCATCGAGTGGTTCGAACACGCATGCCCAACTGCTATCGCGGCAGCCGCCCGGGATAGGGAGCCAACATCTCCGGAGGACGCCATGCGCAGCCGCGATGCCGACCGCTTCAACCACGACGCCGACGCCCCCGACTACGACCGCCAGGTGGCCGACGAGTCATCCCCCATCCGCCGCGGGTATGCCGCGTGCTTGCGGGCTCTCGCCGAAGACCTCCGCCGCGGTCCGGGGCCGGCCGAGCTTCCCCTCACCGACCTCGGCGCCGGCACCGGTGGGCTCACGGCGCTGCTGCCCCCCCACCGCGCCGTAGATGCCGTCGACATCTCCGCGGAGATGCTGAAGCACGCCCGCACCCGCCTGGCCGGCCGACCGGTCACCTTCCACCAGACCGACCTCCTCGCCTACATCACCGAGTCCGACACCCCGCTGGCCTCGGTGGCGTCCAGCTTCGCGCTCCACCACCTCCACCCCGACGAAAAGGCGGTCTTGCTCACGCACCTCGCGGCCCGCATGGTCCCGGGTGCGCGGCTGTGCATCGGCGACCTCGGGTTCGTCGACGACTCCGCCAAGCAAGCCTTCCTCAACGACCCCCACACCGGCGTGGAGGCCTCGGAGGCAGTGGTGGACGAATACTTCTGGGACTGGTCGGCAGCCGAAGCCCAGCTCCGGTCTCTGGGCTTTCGGGTTCGCCGTCGGCAGCACGGTCCGCTGATCGCATCGGTCGTGGCCACTCGCGAAGACACCCGCAACGACGAACTTCCCGAAGAATAGTCGCCGTGGCTGTGCCACCGATGGCTACCGCCCGGCGCTGCCCCAGCCCGGGTCCCACTTGGAGCTGAACACCAGGTTGGGGAGCGCAGCCCGTCCCTGGGCTTCGAGGCGGCCATCGGGCGTGGTGTAGACGTCGACCAGCACCCGGTCGTCGCGCCGCCACCGCACGGCCGGGACCCCGAGCGCCGACTGTGACAACAGCCAGGCCTCCACCTCGGCGAGCTCGAACGCCGGCCCCTCGATGCGCAGCCGGGTGTCGAAGCGCGGATGCCGCCACCGCCGCGCACGTGGGTCGATCTGGAACGCTCCGGGGTGGTCGGGGAGCGGCGGCGGGGCGGCGTCTCCTTGGCGCTCACGCTTCGCCACACGGGCACGAAGCGCGTCGAGGGTGTGGACCACCACCCGCTCGCGGATGTCGGGGACGGTGTCGAGCGGCTTCGGGCTGGGTGTGATGGTGCGCAGCCAGGTGGCCACACGCGCTTCGCCCAGCGCCGCATCCACCAACAGGAACGCCAGGCTCCACCGGTTGCGCTTGTTGGCGCGCTTCATCTCGGGGTGGTGCACCCAGACGTCGAGGCGGTGGTGGTCTTCGTCGTCGAAGACACCGATCTGGACGTCGTGGCCGCGGATGACCCGCCCGGCGGTCTCGAGCTCGAGCTCCACGGCGGGACCGGGGACGGGCGGCCGCACATCGTGAAACTCCCAGTCCGGGAGGTGGGTGGGCGCCTGTGCGCGCCAGGCAGCGGTGAGGGTGCGCAATGCGCTCACACCATCCGGCGAAACGGTGAGTGCGTGCTTCTTGTGCACACCCGGGCCAAGCTCCCACGCCAGCTCGCGGTGCAGCCCCGACAGGTGCGTGTCGAGCCCCGACAGGACCTCCTGCGAAGGTGGTTCATGGTCGAGATTGGCGAGTGCTGGCACAGTCTCGGCCCACCAGGCCCAGAAGGCCGCGATGCTGTCGTCGGGCTGGATGGGCGGCGGGCGCTTGGGCTTGCGGAGGGCAGGCGTCCAGCCCAGGTCGTGGCGTACCACCTCGTGCGCAGGCGGGCGCCCCAGCCACCGGGCGAGCAGGTCCAGGAAGTCCACGGTGCAGTCCTCGGGGGGTCAGGTTCCCCGAGTATCCCCGAACAGGCGCACGTGGAGGCGGTCCGAGATGCGCCACCCGTGCTCGATGGCTGTGGCGACCGCGCGCTCCAGGTTGTGGTCGAGCGTGGCGGTGTCGCGGCCTTGCGGCATCAGGAGCACATTCTCGGGCGGAATCGGCCCGCTGGCGAGGGCCTGGACGTCGGCCAGGTAGGCCAGGATCTCGGGAACCCGGGTGTGGGGTCCGAACACGAACTTGAGCTGGTAGTCGTGGCGCGCCATCAAGGCAGCAGCCACATCCGGACGATGCCGGCGGTCGTCGTGCCGCTTCACCCAGGCGGCGGGCTGCGCGGGCGTGGAGTCGGAGAGCTTGGGGCTGATGCTGGCCAGGTGCATCTCCACGGGGGCGTCGACCGTTCCGGCGGTCTCGACCGTGATGTGAATGCCGCGTGCTGCGAGCTTCTTGGAGAATGGAACCAGCCCCGCTTGGAGCATGGGCTCTCCACCCGTGAGCACCACATGGCGCGGGCCCCGGCTCAGCACGTCTTCCACCAGGGCATCGATGGCGATGTGCGTGCCCTCTGGCGACCAGCTCGAGTACGGGGTGTCGCACCAGGCACAGCGCAGGTTGCAGCCCGCCATGCGCACAAAGACCGACGGCACGCCGGTGAGGGTGCCCTCGCCCTGGACGGATGTGAACACTTCGGTGACGTACAGGCGACTGGACACGGTGGTCATCCGATGCGCAGCTCGACTCCCTCGCGGGCTCCGAACACCGAGAGCTGGTGGGCGCCCAAGATGGCTGCGCGCTCGCGGCAGGCGTCGATCTTGGCGTCGACGTCGGCGTCGGACTGCATGGGGTCGTGGTGGAAGATGGCCACCTGCCGCACCTTCGCGGCCACGGCGAGGTCGACCACCGTGGTGGCCCGCGAGTGGCCCCAGTTCACGTGCTTCGGGTACTCCGCATCCGTGTACTGGCCGTCGGCGATGAGGAGGTCGGCGCCGCTGATGAAGTCGACCAGGCGGCTGGGCAGCTTGCGCAGAACCTCCGGTCGGTCGGCGTCTTCGGGGTTCTGGATGACGAGGTCGAGCTCGTTGTCGGTGGAGTACACCACGTGCCGACCGCCGTACGTGAAGCGGTAGGACAAGCTCCCGCCCGGGTGCCAGACCGGGAGCACGGCCACCGTGGTGTCGCCGACGAGGCGGGTGCCGCCATCGAGGTGGTCGGAGACGATGTTGCCGGGGAGGTCGGCGAACTGGACGGGGAAGTAGTCCGACCCCATCTGCCCGGACAGCAGCTGGTGGAAGCGACTGTCGCCCGGTTCGGTGCCGTAGACCCGCAAGGTGGTGGTGGGGTTGTAGGCCGGACCGAAGAAGGGAAAGCCCTGGATGTGGTCCCAGTGGGCGTGGCTGAGCATCAGGTGCGACGTGATGGGCTTGCCCCGTGCCGCCCGCGCGAGGCTGACCCCCAGCTCGCGGATGCCACTGCCGGCATCGCAGATGAAGTGGGCTTCCGGACTGCGGACCTCGACGCACGAGGTGTTCCCGCCGTAGCGACGGGTGGCCGGACCGGGCGTGGGAATGGACCCTCGCACCCCCCAGAACTTCACAAACATGGGCATGGGCGGCCTCGCTGACTGATTGGTTCGAGCATGGGGGGCACCCGGACTACCGACCGGGCCGGAAGATGAAGATGGCGTCGCCGACCTGCAGGGTGTCGCCTTCGCGAAGGGTGGCGGAATGCACCCGGAGGTCGTTCAGCCAGGTGCCGTTGCGGCTGTCGAGGTCGCGGAACTCGATGTCGTCGCCGAGCCGACGCACCACCGCGTGGTTGCGCGACACATGCCCACTGTCGATGCGGACATCACAGTCGTCGGCGCGCCCGAGCACAATCGCTCCACCACCGATGACCACGTCGCGCGGGGCACCCGGGCCATCCACCTGCAGCAGGCGGTCAGGACGGGCACGACGGAGCGTGCTCGGAACTGGCCGGAATTCCCTTGTGGGCACCGTTTCCTGCGGAGCGTGCTCCGCGATCGGCGTCTCTTCGCCCCGACCAGACCCCATGCCCGACTGCCTCCACTGCATCCCTACTATCGCCCTCCCCGTTCCATCGGCATCTTCCCACCGAAACCAAGGCGACATTCGTCGAGATTTGTTTGGTCGCGGGCTGCACTACAGTCTCGAAGCGGAGGATGGATGACGCGTTTTCCCCGAACAGCGCTCCTCGGCGGCTTCCTGGTCGCGTGCAGCCTCGACCCCCTCAAGACCCGGTCCCCTCAGGTGATCGACTCCGGTGAGCCCGGTGCCGACACCCGCGACGACCCTCCCGCGCCGCCAGGCCCGATGCCCGCAGCCGCCCGTCGCCTCACCGACCCCCGATATCGTCGGTCCGCCAGCGCCCTCACAGGGGTGGACTTCACCGGCGACCTGCCCCTCGACTACGACCTCCACGGCTATGTCACCGTGGGCGCAGCAGGCATCACCACCTCCCCCTACGACCTCGAGGTCTACGAAGCCGCCGCCTGGTCCATCGCGCGAGCCGCCGTCCCCGACGCCACGTCCCGCGACGCCTTCATGGGCTGTCCCGTCCTGGCATCCCCCCTCGAAGACGATCCCGGCCTCGACCTCGGGTGCGTGGACACCTTCCTCGCCGACCTCCTGGAGCGCGGCTACCGGCGCCCCCCCACCACCGACGAGCTCGCAGCCATTCGGTCGCTCTACGTCGACGTGGCAGATCTCTCCACCGCCACCCTCGCCACACAGGCTGCGGTGGCCGCAACGCTGCTGTCACCCCACTTCCTCTACATCGTGGAGGTGGGGACCTCCGACGCCGACCGACCGGATGAGCGGGTGCTCACGGAGTGGGAGCTCGCGTCCCGGTTGTCCTACTTCCTCACCGATGGTCCGCCCGACGCCCCCTTGCGCGCAGACATCGGGCGTCTTCGAGAACCGGGCGTGCTGGCCGATCATGCCACACGCTTGCTCGCCACCGACCAGGGGCACGACGCCCTCACCCGGTTCTTCGTCGAGACCCTCGAGCTTGGCCGCCTGGACACAGCCGACAAGGACGCCACGCTCTACCCGGAAGACTCCCCCACCCTCCGGGCCGCGATGCGGGCCGAGCTGGAAGCCCTCTGGGCCGACATCGCCCTGGAAGAAGACGCCGACATCCGGCTGCTGCTCACCTCCGAGTCGGCGCTGGTCACCCCCGAGCTCGCCGCGCTGTACGGTGTTCCCGACGTCTCGGCCCCCACCCGGGTCACCCTTCCCGCCGACCAGGAGCGGGGGGGGCTGTTGGGCCGTGCCGGCTTCGCCGCTCTGAACGCCACGGCCGTTCGCACCTCCCCTACCTTCCGCGGGAAGTTCGTGCGGATGCGTCTTCTCTGCGAAGATGTGCCCCCTCCCCCCGAAGATGTGGTGGCGAGCTTGGACGGGTCGACCGTCGAGGGCACTCTGCGCGACCAGCTCGAAGTCCACATGACCGACCCCGCCTGCCTGCCGTGCCACCAGATGATGGACCCCCTCGGCTTCGGGATGGAACACCTCGACGCCCTCGGACGCTGGCGGTCCACCGACAACGGCTACGAGATCGATGCCACGGGCGACCTCGACGGCGTGCCGTTCGCAAATGCACGGGGGCTGGGCGCTGCGGTGGCGGCCGACCCTCGATTCGGCGCGTGCATGGCCCGCCAGCTGCACCGTCACGCCACCGGGGGCTTGGAGGGCGAGCGGCAAGAGCACGCCGTCGAGGCCCTCGCCACAGCCCTGTCCGACGGAGGCCACCGCCTGAGCAGCCTGGTCGTGGCGCTGGTCGAGCACGACGACTTCCAGCGGGTTGCGGCCCCCACCACCGAAGCGGAATGCGAGGTCATCGGCGCCACACGCCCCTGCGAGAGCACCTGCGGTGACGGCATCGAGACCTGCTTGGGCGGCATCTGGCAAGGCTGCACCGGCACGTCGGCGCCCCACGAGTCCTGCGACGGCGTAGATGCCGACTGCGACGGTGTGGTGGACCATGTGGTGGAAGCCTGCGCCGACGGACTGGCCACGTGCACCGACGGCAGCTTCGGGGCGTGCGAAGGCCCCGACCGCGAACCTGTCGAGACCTGCGACGGCATCGACAACGACGGTGACGGCATCATCGACAGCGACCACGGGGTCGAAGGGCTGATGGCCATCGACGTGATCACCGTGTCACTCGATGATGTGACCGCTGCACACGAAGGCTGCGACCCCCTGGCCGACGACACCACCACCGGGCCCTGCGGCGCTGCCGCGAACCGCATCTGTGCGTCGGCCGGCTGCGGGCTGCGCACAGGCTACGGTCCGGTCGCGGTCGACGCAGTGGACCAGCGGGCCTCATTCATCTGCCTCGACGACACTCGGTCGGTGCAGGTCTGGACCACCTTCTCCGAGCTCGCCAGCCACCACGCCTGGTGCTCGGTGGCCGACCCCGTCAGCCCCGACTGCAACGCCAGCATCAACCGCCTCTGCAACAGCCGAGGCTACACCACCGGCTTCGGGTCGCTCGAGCATGGCTCCGAAGAGCTGGTGGTGGCCTGTACGCCGAGTGCGTCGGTGTTCCGAGTGCCCTACAGCGAGCTCACAGCCATCGACGCCGGATGTGCGTGGCCGTCCGACAAGTTCAACACCGCCTGTCGCGGGGCCATGCACGACTGGTGTGCGGCCTCGGGCTTCGCCACGGGTCACGGCCCCCTCGAAAACTGGGAAGGCGACGCCTGGGTTGCCTGCATCCCGCCCGTCTCCGGAGACACGCCATGAGCACCTGGCGCCGCGCGCCCATCGGTCGGCGCACCCTTCTCCGCGGGCTGCTGCGGGGCACTGCAGTAGGCATCGCACTCCCGGGTCTCGAAGCGATGGTCGGTCGGGGTCGGGCCTTCGCCTCCGACGTCCCCACCCGCTTCGGCGTGTGGTTCTGGGGCAACGGCGTGAAGGCCGACCGCTGGGTGCCCACCACCACCGGGTCCGCCTGGACGCCCAACGACGAGACCGCCCCGCTGTCCGGGCTCCGCGACTACGTGAGCGTGGTGTCGGGCTGCGAGATCAAGACCGCCACCCACCCCCACCACTCGGGCATGACCGGCATCCTCACCGGGCGGAAGTACCACGAGCTGGGCGCGGTCCGAGACACCATCGCGTCCACCTTCGCCGACCAGAGCGTCGACCAGATTGCTGCAGATGCGTTCTCGGGGCTCACCCCATTCCGCAGCCTGGAGCTGGGGGTCACCAGGTTCCGCGGCACCGACGAAGGCTCCACCTTCCAGCACCTCAGCCACAACGGTCCCAACAACTTCAACGCCAGCGAGTACTCCCCGCGGCGGGTCTACGAGCGCTTGTTCGGAGTGCCCGCCGACCCCCAGCTCGACCTGGTGCGGGCCAGCGTGCTCGACGCAGTGGGGGGGCAGGTCACCGACCTCTCCCGTCGACTGGGCCAGACCGACCGCATCCGCCTGGAACAGCACCTCGACAGCATCCGCACCCTCGAGACCCGCTTGGGGGCTGGCGCCGGGTCGTGCACCTTTGGCGAGCCGGTCGCGGATGTCCCCGACGTCGAGGGGCTGGAGCAAATCACCGAGAAGAACCTGGTGATGAGCCAGCTGCTGGCGTTGGCGCTGGCCTGCGACCTCACCCGCGTGTTCTCGGTCCAGTTCAGCACCTGCGGCTCGGGCGTCATCTTCTGGGAAGCCGGGGCCACCGACGGCCTGCACAGCACCTGCCACACCGAAGCCAACCCCCAGCCCATCGTGCACGCCGCCACCACGCTCACCATGGGCCACCTGGCCGACTGCCTGCAGGCGCTCGCAGACACCCCCGAAGGCGACGGCAACCTCCTCGACCACAGCAGCATCCTGTGCACCACCGAGCTCACCGATGGCTACACCCACAGCAACGCCGACTTCCCCATCGTGGTGGCCGGCAAGGGCAGCGGGCGGCTCCAGGGCGGCGTGCACTACCGGTCCGCATCTGCGGAAAACACCTCGCACGCGGTCCTCACAGCCCTTCGGGGAGCCGGGGTCGATGCAGCGAGCTTCGGGGCCGACGCGGGATACGTGGAGACCGGAATCTCCGCCCTCGAGGCCTGACCGTGAAGCGCACCATCATCGGCTACCGCCGCGACGAAGACAACCACCATGTGGCTGTTCTCGACTGCGGCCACGGCCGTCATCTCCGCCATGATCCGCCCACCGCCAACCGCCCCTGGGCGGACGACCCCACCGAACGCGCCAAGCGCCTGGGCACCGAGGTCGACTGCCTGAAGTGCGACCGCTCCGAGCTCCCCGACGACGCCGAGCCCTACAAGTCCACCCGCTGGTTCACCGAAGACACCGTCCCCCGCGCGCTGTTGTCGGTGCACTCCACAAAGAAGGGCACCTGGGGACGCATCGAGGTGGCGGAAGGTGCGCTTCGATACGTGGCCGGTCCCCCCGCCGAGGCCGATGTGGTGCTCACGCCCGGGGTCATCGGCATCGGGCCTCCGCAGCACCCCCATCGGGTGGAGCCGGTGGGGTCGGTTCGGTTCCGGGTGGTGTTCCTCCGTTGCCCACCTCCGGCAGCGCCGTGACGACCGCCCGGGTGAGCCTCTGCCTCATCGCGAGAGACGAGTCCGCCCTCCTGGGCGCGTGCCTGGCATCGGTCCGCGACGTGGTGGACGAGTGCATCGTCTGCGACACCGGCAGCACCGACGACACCGTCGCCATCGCCAAAGCGGCCGGTGCCACGGTGGTCTTCCACCCCTGGAACGACGACTTCAGCGCAGCCCGGAACGTGGCCCTCGATGCAGCCACCGGGGACTGGATCCTGGTGCTCGACGCCGACGAACGCCTCCTCCCCAGCGCCGGCCCACTGCTCCGAAAGGCCCTCGACACCGATGCCTTCGACCTTGGGGTGCTTCCCCTCCACCACGCCGACGCCCTCGACGCCCCCCCGGCCGAGGTGGTGAGCGGCGCGCGTCGTCACCAGGAGCCCACCGGACTCGCGCGCCTGTTCCGCCGCACCCCCGACCTCCGCTGGGAGGGCATGATCCACGAGTCGCCCACCACCTGGATGGCGCGCCCGGGACTGCGTGTGGTGCACCTTCCCATCCCCATCGCGCACTACGGCAACGTGCCCGACCTGCGGGCCACACGGGCCAAAGACGCCCGCAACCTCGCCCTGCTCGAGCGCCACTGTGCCGCCCACCCCACCGACCACCCTCGCCTCACCTACCTGGCGCGCGAGCGGCTGCGCACGGGCGACCGCACCGGGGCACTGGACGCAGCCAAGAAGGGCTGGCACGGGGCACTCCAGACCATGCGGCGCACCGGACGTCCCGCCGCCGCAGCCCCCTTCTCTGCCACCATGGCCGGCTTCCTGATGATCACCACGGGCGACAGTTCCGGCTGTCGCGCGGTGATGGCCGACGCCCGCGCCCTCGGCCTCGACCACCCCAACCTCGCTTTGCTCGACGCCACAGCCATTCTCGAGCAGCACCCTCCGCCCGACAGCCCCGAGCTGGAGGCCGCAGCAGCCGCTCTGGAGCACGCCCTCGCCCGCGCGTCCGACGTCTTTGTCGACGAGCTGCTCCCCGGCGCCACCGGCGCCACCGCCGCCCGAATGCTGGGCCTGATTCGCCTCCTCGACGACGACATCCCCGCAGCACGCGCCGCTCTCGAACAGTCCCTGCAAGCGGCTCCCGCCGACCCCCACACCCGACTGGCGCTGGCCGAGCTCCATGTCCGCACCCGCCAGCCGGGTCCGGCCCTGGGCATGGTCGAGCCGCTGCTGGCCAAGGGCCACCCCGATGCCTGGCTGGTGGCCGCCGAGGCCGCTGCAGTCGCCCGGCAACGCCAGCAGGTGGAGGTCTTGCTTGCACGGGCCCAGCAGACCCCCCAGCCCTGGCTCGACCCCAAGCGCCGCCGACGCCTGGCCCGGGCCATCGCCGAACATCGCGCGTGGCAACGCATCCTGGGGCTCACCGGTGGCCGTCCCCCGCCCCCCGTGGCAGCCCCGGAAGCCCTCCGAGCGCTGGCCAGGCAGGCCCTCGAAGCGGGTCAGCTGGGCCGCGCCATGCAGGTGCTGCCGTCTCTGCTCGCCACCGCACCCGCCGACGTCGATGCCTGGTGCCTCCTGGCCACCGCCTGTGTCCGCCAGGGCGGCATCGACCTCGGCGCAGACCTCCTGAAGACCGCCACGATGCTGTCCGCCCACCACCCGTCCGTGCTGGGTGTGCGCGCCGACATCGACGCAGCACGCGGCAAGCTCGCGGCTTCACGAACCTGGAGGCGTCTCCAAGGCGCCTTCGCGGGCGAGGGCTTCTCGGCGAGCGGGTAGGCCCCACGCCGCGCGTCCAAGAACCGCTCCCCCACGGCCGCATCAGTTGAACGAAAGCGCGTCCCAGCCGAGGGCGCCCAACAGCTCGCGCACCGACTGGGTGGTGCCCACATCGAGTGCCCGCACGATCTGGGCGTGCCCGATGCTCACCTCGAGCAGGAGGCCGAGGTCGCGGAGGCCGGCGAGGTTGTGGCGGTCGAGGTCGTGGCCCGCGTTGAGGCCCAGCCCCCGCTCGGCGGCTCGGCGCGCGATGTCGAAGATCCGCGAACGCTCGGTCTCCTGGTCGGGGGACCCCCAGGCGTGGGCATAGGGTCCCGTGTACAGCTCGATGCGGTCGGCCCCCAGCGATGCCGCGGAGTCGAGGCAGATGTTGGGGGCGTCGGTGTCCATGAACAAGCTGACGCGGATGCCCTTGTCTTTGAGGGCCGCGATGGGTGCGGCGAGCTCGTCGGCGCGACGGGGGAGGTCCCAGCCGTGGTCGGACGTGACCTCTCCAGGCTTCACCGGCACGAGCGTGCACTGCTCGGGAACGACCTGGTGGACGATGTCGAGGATGTGCGGTGCTGGCTCACACTCGATGTTGTACTCGATGCCGGGATGGTGCGCGCGCAGGTGGTCGGCGATGAGCGGGACGTCGGCAAAGCGGATGTGCCGTTCGTCGCGTCGGGGATGCACGGTGATGCCATGGGCGCCGGCTGCCACGCACACATCGACCGCCCGCAACAGGCTGGGTGCACTGCCCCCGCGGCTGTTGCGCAGCAGCGCGTATTTGTTGATGTTGACCGACAGCTTGCAGCTGGGCGTGGGCATGGCGCGACTCCAGTGGCGTGAGCGGGCCGGATATCCCGGGGCCCGCGGTCATCCGAACAGGAATCTCCCGGCAGACAGCGCCAGCACAGCCAGCAAGACCCACCGCACCACCGGCGCGCCTCCCCGCACGGCCAGCCGCGCACCCGCCACGCCGCCAATCGCTGTGCCACACGCCAGCACCAGTCCCGGGACCCAGTCGACCGCACCCTCGGCGAGAAAGACCAGGAGCGCAGGCACCGTGAACACGAGCGCGAGCACGACCTTGGCCACGTTGGCCCGCACGAGGTCGCGCCCGCCCAAACCCACCAGCCCAGCCAGCAGGAAGACCCCCACCCCCGCCTGCAGGAAGCCGCCGTACACGCCGATGGCGAAGAACAGGAGGTCGGCCAGCCCGAACGACAGGCGTGGCGCACGGACCGCTCCCTCCAAGAAGCGCCTGGGCCGCAGCAGCACCAGCCCCATCATCCCCAGCATGGCCACGCCCACCACGGTCTCGAAGGCATCGCGCGGGATGTCGAGCGACAGGCGGGCTCCCACCACCGCCCCCACCATCGTCGCCGGTGCCAGACGCAGGACCAGGCTGCGCTCGGAAAGCCCCGACCGCTGAAATGTGAGCGCTGTGGCGAGAGACTGCACAACGATGGCCACCCGGTTGGTGCCGTTGGCCACATCGACCGGGAGTCCGCCCGCCACCACGAGCGCCGCGAGCGTGAGGAACGAGCCCCCGCCGGCCAGGGCGTTGACCACACCGGCGAAGAAGCCCGCGACGAGCAGCAGGAGCGCAACAGACAGAGTCATTGCAGCCTGTGTAGCGCAGTCCTGTGGCGCCGGCTGGATGTCACCCAATCGCACCTGCCGAGCGTCCTCGAGACGACGACAGCCCCAGCCGCACAGGCTACCGGCCCCACCCCCGCGGAGGTTCCATGTACGTCCTGGTCATCAACTGTGGCAGCTCCAGCATCAAGGCTGCCGTGCTCGACCCAGTCACCGGAAAGCGCGTGGCCGACCTGCGGGCACAGCGGCTGGGAACCCCCGACGGAAGCGCCCAGATCGGCGACGAGGTCATCGCTCTGGGCAAGTGCTCCATGCACGACACCCTGGGCACCTGCATCCCGCGCCTCGTCGAAGTGGCGGGCGTCGAGATCTCCGGCGTGGGCCACCGGGTGGTGCACGGCGGCGAGCGCTTCACCACCCCGGTCGTCATCACGCCCACCGTCATCGAAGCCCTCGACGCCCTGGCCCCTCTGGCCCCGCTGCACAACCCGGCCAACGTGGCGGGCATCCTCGCGGCGCGCCGGCTGTACCCGAAGGTGCCGCACGTCGCGGTCTTCGACACCGCCTTCCACGCCACCCTCCCCCGCCGGGCCCGCACCTACGCCCTGCCCGCCGAGCTCACCGAGAAGCATGCGCTGCGCCGCTACGGCTTCCACGGCACCAGCCACGCCCGCGCCGCACGCATCGCCGCCCAACACCTCGACGCCGACCCCCGCGACCTCCGGGTGGTCACCTGCCACCTGGGCAATGGCGCCAGTGCATGTGCGGTCGAGTACGGCCGCAGCATCGAGACCAGCATGGGCATGACCCCCCTCGAGGGCCTGGTCATGGGCACCCGCTCCGGCGATGTGGACGCCGGCCTGGTGCTCCGGGTGATGCGGGAAGAGGGCTGGGGCCCCTCCAAGATGGACGCCGTGCTCAACCGGGAGAGCGGCCTCGCCGGCCTGTCGGGCGTGGGCAACGACATGCGCGACATCGAACAGCGTGCGGCAGACGGCGACGAACGGTGCCGACTCGCACTGCATGTGTTCACCCATCGGTTGCGTCGGTACATCGGCGCCTACGCAGCGGTCATGGGGGGCGTCGACGCCATCGTCTTCACCGGTGGAATCGGTGAGAACAGCGCGCTCATCCGACACCGCACCCTACAGCGCCTGGACTTCCTCGGCGCACGGCTGTCCGAGGACAAGAACCGCGACGCTCGTGTGAGCGTGGACGCCCCCGTAGCGGTCCTGCACCAACACAACAGCCGGGTGGCTCTGCTGGCGGTCGCGTGCGACGAACAGGCTGAGATTGGCCGTGCCACCCGCGCTCTGGTCCGCGAACAACACAAGGTGAACGCGCCGCGGTCCATCCCCATCGCCGTCAGCGCACGCCACATCCACCTCACACGGGAAGCGGTCGACACGCTGTTCGGCAAGGGCCACCAGCTCACCCCCCACCGCCCGCTGTCACAGCCCGGCCAGTTCGCGTGCAAGGAAAAGCTCACCATCGTGGGCCCTCGTCGCAACATCGAAGGCGTGCGTGTTCTCGGTCCCGAGCGTCGGGCGTGTCAGGTCGAGATCAGCCGCACCGACGAATTCTTCCTGGGCATCGACGCCCCGGTTCGCGACTCCGGCGATGTGAAGAACAGCGCCGCGTGCACGCTCGTTGGTCCGGAAGGCCAGATCACGATTCGCGAGGGGGTCATCTGCGCCCGTCGGCACATCCACATGACCCCCGCAGACGCCGAGGCCTTCGGTGTACGCGACCGCGACGTGGTGGAGGTGGCCGTGGACAGCGACGGACGCGACCTCGTGTTCGGAGATGTGTTGGTTCGGGTGAGTGAGAAGTACGCGCTGGAGATGCACCTCGACACCGACGAAGCCAACGCCGCCCAGATCGAACGCGGCCACGAGGGCGCGCTCATCGAGACCGGCGCCACCGCTGTGCTCCGCCGACGGAAGACCGCCTACGACGCACGGTAGGGACGCCGGCGCCAGAGGCGGGCATGGTGGGAAGCCCCCTACCGAAGCAGGTTCTTCAGCGCCGACTCGAGGTTGCCTTCGGGGTACAGCAGGTCGATGCCACAGGGCAGCGTGGACAGGGCGTCGAGTGCGTTCTTCACGTTGTCTTCGCCAATGACCGAGCCGTGCTGGGGCAGCAGTGCCTTGATGGGGAACGGCCGCATCTTCTCGACAAAGCCTCGCAGCGCCCGATTGTTCGCCATGTAGAACACATGGAACGGCACCATCGTGCGCCAGTGCTTCTCCCAGTCGGTGACCACGAGCGACCAGTCCTTCTCGATGGCTGCGCCCACGTCGCCCGTGAACAAGAAGCCCGACGCCTCATCGAAGGTGACGCAGGCCTCGGGAAAGTGCAGAAACGGCGCGGTGAAGAAGGCCAGGACCTTGCCGCTGGGCAGCTCGAGCACGGTGTTGTCGTTCGGCGAGACGTCGAGCCAGTTCACCTCGGGGGGCAGCCCGAAGTAGGGCAGCAGCACCCGGGTGCGCGGGGTGGTGACCACGATGATGTCGGGATTGAGCGCAAGCCAGTCCGACAGAGAGCTGATGACATCGGCATCTTGGTGGTGTGCGACGATGTGCGTGACCTGCTTTGGGTCGATGAGGGTGGCGACTCGGTCCCGGACCTGCTCGAAGTGGTGCGACGAAGAGCCAGGGTCGAGGAGGATGGCGTGGTCGCCATCGATGACCAGGTACGCATTGCAGCGGAACGGAGACGGCTCGGCCGACCCCACCCAATACACGCTGTGGTCGGCGCTACCGTAGAGGCACACCGGCTGGTCGACGGGGGGCGGGTGGGCCGCGAGCTGGGCGATTCGATTCACGGTGTCCTCCGCTCAGGCCAGGTCACGGAGCATCGCGCGGAGGCGGAACCGCAGGAAGCCGATGTTGCCGCTGGACGACAGCAGCACGGCGACGAAGCGCTTGCTGCGGTGGTCGACCTTCACGAGCAGGTAGCCCTTGGATGCAGACACGAGGAGCTCATCGTTCGAGCCCAGGTCGATGCGGCCGCCGAGGGCTGCGTAGGTGCCGACGAAGCCACCCACCATGGCGGAGAGCTCGGCCGAGGCTTCATCGAGGGACAGGTCTCCGACAGCGTGGACGGTGAGCTGGCCGGGTTGGTCGAGTTGGCCGACCGCTGCGGAGCGAAAGCCGGGCATCTCGTCTTCGAGTGTGCGAAAGAACGTGGAAACGGGGGTGGACACGGTGGACTCCCGAGGGTGCGCCTATGCGAGAACGATGCGTAGGTCGGTGTCTGTGGGTGCGAGCACGCCGAGCCGCACCTCGCCCAGGGCAAAGAAGACGACCTTGCGGTCGGCGCCCGACAGCAAGACCTGCCGGACCGGCCCCAGGGCGAGCGCGGCACCGGCGTTGTCGGAGGTGTGGAAGACGGTCTGGGACATGGCCGCCATGGCTTCGAGCACGTCGCGGTCTCCCCGACCATCGACCAGCAGGCCATCGTGGGCGGCAAAGCTCGCCTGCACGCCGGCCCGGGCCTCCAAGGCGGCCACGAGGGCGCTGAGGCCATCCCGAAGCGCGGTCCGGGCGGCACGCTCCTCGGCAGACGGCATGCCCTCCCCGCGTGCGTCCCGGTGGGCGGTGTGTTGGGCGCGGAGGGCGTCGAGGGCTTGGAGCTGCTCGGAGAGCCAGTGCACGGCTCAGCCCCCGAAGATGGCGGCGAGCTCGGGGACGGTCTCCCGCACCTCGTAGCGGATGGTGCCGAGCATGGCGGTGCTGTCGCCGACGATGACCAGCACGAAGCCCCGCGAGATGGGCGCCATGAGGATCATGCCGTCCTTGTTCTCGGAGAGGACCAGCCGGTTGCTGTCCTGGTTGGACTGCTCGGCTGCGCGGGTGGCCGCGGTGCTCATGATCTGAACCGCCGCGCCGAGTGCATCGGCGTCGACCTCGAAGTCCCGACGGATGTGGGTGACGAAGCCGTCGCCGTCGACGATGGCAGCGGTGGTGACACCACGAAGAGAGGCGAGATCTGCGAGGGTTCGCTCGATGTGTTGGTTGCGCTCGGCGCGGGTCATCGCCACGGTGGTCTCCAGGCGTCAGGATGGGTTGGAGTGACAGGTGACCTCGACACGGCGCATCTGGGTGCGGCCGGTCCAGGTGTTCGGAAATGGGTTGGGTGCGTCGAGGGCTGCAGCGGCCCAGTCGATGCGGTGCGCGGGCACCCCGGCGTGCGCGATGGCGGTGGCGACCGTCTCGGCACGGGCCAGGGCGACCAGCTTGCGGTCTTTCTTCGGACCGAGCGTGCAGCTGTGGCCACGCACACGAATGGTGCCGGAGCAGGCAGCTGCCGCGCGGGCCACCGGGTCCAGGTCGGCGGCATGGTCCCAGGTGTCGTGGGCGAAGCGGACCGTCCACCGACGTGGCTCGGCAGCGGGCGGAGGTGCTTTGGCTGCAGGTGCGGGTTCGACCGTGGACGGCGGGACGGCCTCGGGGGATGGGGCGGGCGTCGGGGCCACCTCGGGAAGCTGGACCACCGCGACGGCTTCGGAAGCGGGAGCCTCCACCTCGCCAGACGACCACGCCCACAGACCGCCCGCGACCAGCAGCATGACGACCACGCCCACACCCACGAGCACCGCCACCGGAAGGGCCGGGGCCGCATCGACCGGGGACGGGGCAGGACGGGCCACCTTGGGCAGCGAAGGCTGCGTGAGCGGCACCACCGACGGCTCGGGAACGAGGTCCTCGAACGCGATGGACGGGACCAGCGGAGCCGGAGCGTCTACGAGAACGCCGTCAAGGCCGTCGAGGTCAAGCATCCTGCCCCCCGACCGACGCCGCACATCGGAAGCCCAGGTAGAGGTACTCGCCCGACGCGTGGACTGTGTTGCGCGGCAGCTTCGTCGGCAGCGAGCAGGTGTGCTTGAAGCTGCCCCCCATCACGAAGTGGTAGCCGTCTCCGGGCGGCTCGAGGGCGGGGTCGCGGGCCGTCCACTCCCACACATTGCCGATGAGGTCGAGCACCCCTTCGGGCGTGGCGCTGTCCGGATGGGCATCCACGGGTGCGGTGTGCCCGGGCTTGGCGAGCGGACAGTGGCAAGCCTTCTGTTCACAGGCATCGCCCCACGGCAGCAGCCGCTTCTCAGCGCCCCGAGCTGCGGCCACCCACTCCATGGTGAAGGGCAGGCGCTTGCCGGCCCACTCGGCATACCGACGAGCCTGCGCGAGCGAGACCCCGACCACAGGGTGGTCCAGGCGGTCGGCGGGAGGGGTGTTTCGGGCCCACCAGGCCGGCGGGAGCTCGCGGGTGGCCGCGACGAAGCGTCCGTAGTCGGCATTGGTGACCGGTAGGCGGTCGAGCCAGAACGGAGCCACATAGGTGGTCGCACCGCCCTCCTCCACGTCGTGCCCCCCCACCCGCACCATGCCGGGCGGCGGCGGCACCGGGGCCGGGGTGACCGGTGCACGCGGAGTGGGCGGTGGCCGCACCATCGGCGCGTCTTCGCCATCGAGCACCACACCGGCGAGGACCTCGGAGTCCAGCGGCTCGGACAGCTCGTCCACCAAGACCACGTCGGTGCAGGGCTCGGTGGGCGGAACGACGGACTCGGTGGGGGACCGGGTGGCTCGAAGCACCGATGCGGCCGGGAGCGCGACTTGTTCGAGGGCTGTGCGCAACGCGCTGGCCAGCTCGCGGGCGGTGGAGAAGCGGTCGGTGGGTTGCTTGGCCATCGCGCGCCGGACCACATCCGCGACGGGGTCGGGCAGGTGCGCAGAGCGCCGCAGCGGCTGAGAGGTGTGGCCCGACACGGCGAGGTCGGGGTCGCGTCCGAAGGGGGGCTGCCCGTCGACCATTGCGAAGAACACCGCTGCGAGGGCGTAGAGGTCGCTTCGACCGTCGGATGGGGCGCCCGCGATGCGCTCGGGGCTGAGGTACGCAGGGGTGCCGACCAGGGGGTCGTCCAGCGATGACGGCCCGACCGCGGCCCCGGCCAGCCCGAAGTCGAGCAGCTTCACCTGCCCCGACCGCGTGAGCATGATGTTGGCGGGGTTGATGTCGTTGTGGACCAGCCCCGCATCGTGCGCGCAGGCCAGTGCGTCGAGGACATCGAGCATGATGGGGCCTGCCACATCCAGCGGCAGCCGACCGTCGGGCCGCGCACGCCGACACCGAGTGAGGGTGGCGCCGTCGATGAACTCCATCACCAGGTACGCCACGTCGCCGTCGCAGTCGTACGTGTGGACCCGGGCCACGCCGGGATGGGACAGCTGCATGGCGGCCCGCGCTTCTCGGCGGAGGTCGATGGTGCCATCGGGAAGCAGTGCGTCTTCCCCGGTTCGGAGCACCTTGATGGCGACGTCCTGGTCGAGGGCGAGGTCGCGGGCCCGGTAGACCGCTCCGGCTCCGCCGCGTCCCAGACGTTGGTCGAGACGGTACCGACCCGACAAAACGGACCCCGTCCCGACCCGCACAGGGGGTGGTGTGGGGGCGGGTTCAGTTGCTCCAAGAGCACGTCGCAGCCAAGCAAGCACAGAACTGGTCCGGGTGGTTCCAGTACTCTACAAGTGTCCCGTCCGACGGGAGCTGCGTTGGATCACCCTGCTATGGGCCACTCTCAAGAGACGACAACCGACCTGATGGACCGCAGGTTCCACGGGGGGGAGCAGCCGGTGGTGGGCCCGTCGACCCTCACTCGGGACGCCGGTACGGCGCGAAGAGACGCACCCCGGACGTGGACGTGGCGGTGAGCGGCCGGACGACGAACCGACCCGCCAGCCGACAGAACACCGGGTTGCTGAAGTGGCTGCCGCCACGGGTGATGTACCAGGCGTTGGGGTCCGTGGTGACCGCTGGCCGAAAGGAGACCCGCTGGCCATCGGCCTCGTCCCCGTTCTTGGAGTGGAGGGTGCTGGTCACCTCGCGGTACTGGCCCGCAGCCCCCACCAGCCCATACGGCCCGACGTCGAGTGGCTGCGCCCCCACTTCCACCGCTTCAGGCTTGCCTGGAACCCGGATGCTGTTGCAGTAGCCGGGGTCGAACCGGTTGCCCCACGGATAGAACCGGCCGTCCACACCTCTCGCGGCCTTCTCCCACATCCACTCGGTGGGGACCTGCCACTGCCAGCGTGGGCGAGACTGTGCGGCCACCCAGCGCGCCAGCCGCTGAGCATTCAGGGCACCGATGGCGGTGGCGGGGTAGCGGTCGCCAAGCACCCGCTCGGTCATCTTGAGGTTCGTGTAGAACCGGTCTCCCTCGCGCCGGATGGGAGGGTCGTCCAGGTATCGTTCCCCCCACCCGGTGATGGTGTCGGGGTGGATGCCGTCCGGGTCGGCCTGCCGCCACGCCCACCACTCCGCCACGGTGAGCAGGTGCTTGCGCACCACCATGGCATCCACCCACAGCCGACGCCGCGAGACCGACTCACAGGCACTCGGGTCGCCGCCAGCGATGAACCACCCGGCTGGAACATAGAGCTCGTCAGGCTGAAGCAGGCCTTCGGGCGGCAGGTGGATGACGGTGGGCTCGGTGTCCCCTGGCGCGACGCCATGCCAGTGCTCTCCGCGCTCTACGTACACCGGGTAGCGCACGAGCTGTCGTCCGGGCGCCTGCACCTGCAGCATCCAGCTGCCACGCAGGAGGGGGACCGCTCGAAGCGGGGTGGTGCCGAGGTCGACCGTCTCGACCGGCACCAGCCGACGGTCGACATCCCCGAGCCGGTGGGCTGTCACGCGAGCCCCCGGAGGGTCGGTCAGCAGCGTGACCGCTCCGTGTGCCTCGAGGAACCGGTGCGCGGCGGGGTCGTCGAGCCGCCGGAGCATGGTCTCGGCGGCGTGGGCCGTGTGCGCATCTCGTGCCCGCTCCGCCTGGAGCAGCCGTCGAGAGTACAGCGCCACCAGACCCGCGCGGGCACCCCGGTGGCCATCCCACAGCTCCAGCGCGCTGCGGAGCTGTTGCTCCACGCTTTGCTCGATGGCCACCGCCTCCCGCTCGACCGCCCTCCCCTCGGCTTCCACCCGCCACGCCGGCTTGCGGGGCTCGGCTGGCCCCACAGAGGGCACCACCGCCAACATCGCAGCAGCCTTGTCGGCGAGCGCACGGGCATCGCGGTGGCGTCTTTCGGCTTCGGGCGCGAGGGCCATGGCTGCCCGGTAGACGTCCTCGGCCCGCTCCCGTCGAGCCGATCCATCCAGGAAGGCCTGCAGGTGGTCGGCCACTTGGGCGGCGGTGGGCCGGTCCGCCGTCTCGACCGCCAGCATGCGGCGGAGCAGCTTGGTGAGGAGGTCGGGTACATCGGACGTCTTGAGAACAACACCGACGGCATCGACATCCGGGACCAGCCCGAGCCTTGGTGGTAGCCGACCGACGAGCACCTCGAAGAGTGTCATGCCGAGCGCAAACACATCGGCCGGCGGCCCCACCTCGTCCACGGCCCCCCGCGCTTGTTCGGGCGCCATGTAGGCCGGCGTGCCCACCCTCTGGCCCATGCGGGTCGCGGGCCCCCCGACCCCGCTCCGTGCCTCGACCACCTCACCCACATTGGCCTCGTGGGCGTCCGTCTCGGCCATGTTCCGTGCCACACCCCAGTCCATCAGGAGCACCTGACCGAATGGTCCGAGCATGATGTTGGCCGGCTTGATGTCGCGGTGGACCACGCGCCTTGCGTGCGCACTCGCCACCGCCCGGGCGACGACCAGGAGGGTGCTCGCCGTCCGCCTCACCCATCCAGCGGCACCGGCAGGGTCGGCCTCGGCGCTCTCGGGACGCTCCAGACGGGCGATGGTGCGGAGGTACTGGCCGCGCACAAGGTCCATCGCATACCACGGCCGGCCGTCGCGCAGCCGCCCGGCGTCCACCACCGACACCACGGCCGGATGGTGCAGCTGTGCCGTGACCCGGACCTCCTGGTCAAAGCGCGCCACGTGGGCGGAGTGGTCGACAAACTCGGCGCGCATCACCTTCAGCGCCACCGAGCTGCCCAGCCGGCGGTCGACGGCCGACCACACCTCGCCCATTGCGCCCCGGCCGAGGAAGCCATCGATGACGAAGCGGTGGTCGCCCAACCCCATCCCGACCGCGAGGGGCAGAGCCGGGATGCCCGCGTTGTCGTCGAGTGTGTCTGCGAGGGGAAACGCAAAGGTGGGGAGGGTGCGCACCGAGCTGGACCTGGAGCGCCAGGTGCCGTCGGCGAGGGACTCGAAGCCGTGTTGGTCCCAGTGTGCATTGCTGGACGGTCCGATGCACAACGGTCGCCCGGCAAGGAGGTTGGTGGCACCGAGGAGTGCCCGGAGGATGGGACCGGACACCTCGTCCACCGGTGTGTTGGCAGACACGTCCAGGCGCCCGACCCAGACGGCACCCGCTCGCTCCACAACCGTGACAACAACGTCGAGATGGCCATTGTCAGCGAACAAGCCCACATGGGTCGCCACGCCGTCCGGGGCGCGAGGGACCAGCGTCTGCGCATGTGGTACCACCGCGGTATCGGCGACCAGGCGAGCGGTGCGTCGGAGCGGGGCAGCCACCTGATGTTCGAAGAGCGGCAGCCAAGCCGACATTGGAGTCCAGCGCGAGGGTCGTCCGGACGCCCGTCCGGTGGTGCCCCGAGTCTACTTCACGCGTGTGCTACCGATCATACCAGTACGGCGCGACCAGCTGCTGATAGTGCTCGACATTGAAGGGGTTGACCTTCTTCTTCAGGGCGTCGATGGCCATCGCCGCAGACACCTTGGCAAACCAGATGTACATGTCGCGCTTGTACGGAACGCTCGACGTCAGGCCCCGCAGCAGCCACCGCTTGTTCACCATTTCCTTGTTCAAGCGGTATAGCTCCATCGCGATTTCGTCTTTGGTGAGGAACTCGGAGTCGAGCACCGGCGTGAGCCAGTCGAAGTCGTCGAAGTCGTCTTCGGTGATGTGCCCGTTGGCGAGGGCATCATCGTAGATGGGCGTGCCGGGGACGGGCGTGATGGGGTGGAAGGCCGGGAAGTCGACGTCGAGCTTTTTGGCCATCGCCAGCTGCTTGTCCATGCTGGCCTTGGACTCTTCCTTCACGCCCACGATGAACGTGGCCTGCACGAACACGTGGGGGTACTTGCGCTTGAAGATGTCGATGGCTTCGATGGCCACGCCGCCGGTGTAGAAGCGCTTGTCGAGCATCGACAGGGTGTCGTCTTCCGCGCGTTCGACCCCGATGAGGATGTGCGAGAGGCCCGAGCGCACCAGCTTCTCGAGGATGCCGTTCTTTTCGTCGCGGACCAGGCAGTCGGCGCGCATGAAGGCGAACCACTTGGTCTGCATGCCGGTGCGGAGCATGCGCTCGGCGAAGGCATCGTTGAAGCGGGGGTCGATGTTCCAGGACTCGTCCACCCACACATATCCACGCTTACCGTATTTGTAATAGAGGAGCTCAATCTCCTCGAACACACGGTCGACCGACTTGCTGCGCCAGCGGGGCCGGAGCTGGGTGGAGCCATCGGCTGTGTCTTTGCGGTCGGCCATGGTGGTCCACCACGCGCAGAAGCTGCACTTGGACACGCAGCCGCGGGAGTGGTGGATGGTGGTGCCGCCGGGGCTGAAGAGGTACCGACTCTTGCCGTAGAGGTGCATCGGCATGAGGTCGTAGGCGGGCATGGGGATGTCGTCGAGGTTGCTCACGAGGCGGCGATGCCCCGTGCGCACCATCTTCTCGCCGTCCCAGTAGGCCAGGCCGTCGACCTTGGAGAGATCTGGGTTGGCCTTGCCCCACTCCCGACACAGCTCCACGATGGTGACTTCGCCCTCCCCGATGGCGATGGCGTCGATGTCGCTGTTCGGGCCGATGTAGCGATGCGCGAGGTTGGTGAAGTGGCCGCCGCCGGCGAGGGTCTTGGCCCGCGGGCAGCGTTCCTTCACGAGTCGGAAGAACCGGAGGGCCTCCGATGCGTACAGCGCGTGATTCTCGCCGCAGCCCACCACGTCGGGGTCGAGGCGCTCGAGCTCATCGGCCAGCGACCGCCACCCGATGTGCAGCGGCATGCAGTCGATGACATGCACCTCGATGCCGGCCTCGGCGCGCAGTGCACCGGCCAGTGCGGGGAGGGCCTGCTGGAGGAGGAAGTTGTCTCCCTCGCTCGTGTAGGGCCAGTACTTGCGAGGGGGTTGGACGATGACGACGCGCATGGGGCGACCCTACCCGCTTTTGGACAGCGGTGGCAGGCCGGCGACGGGTGCGGGATACAATGGGCCGGACCGGAGGCCCCATGACCACCGCCGGACCCGCCCCATTGTCCTACGAGGCCTACCAGGCCCTCGAAGCCGCCACCCATCGCAAGCACGAGTTCGAGAGCGGCGTGGTGACCATGATGGGCGGCGGCAGCCTGGACCACGCCTTGATCTCCGCAAACCTCATCGGCGCCCTGGGCAACCTCCTGGCTGGTTCCGGATGCCGCACCTACTCCAGCGATGCCAAGGTGTGGATTGGCACGATGGACAGCGCGTTCTACCCCGATGCCAGTGTGGTGTGTGGCCCGCCGATTCGCGCCTTTCACGACCGGCACGCCCTCGTGAACCCCACGGTGGTGGCCGAGGTGCTGTCTCCCGGAACGCGGGGCCGGGATGCCACGACCAAGCTGGCCGCCTACAAGACGCTGTCCACCCTGCGGCACTGTTTGCTCGTAGACTCCGAGAAGGTCCTGGTGATGCACTATGAGCGTCAACCCAACGACCGCTGGGTGCTCGCGGACTTCCACGCGCTCGGAGACTCGGTCGCCCTCCCCCTGAAGCAGCACATCGCCCTGCCGCTCTCCGAGATCTACGAAGGCGCCGAGTTCCTCCTCCCGCCTACAGAGGCCGCGCCACCGCCATCCACGCCCGGTTGAGCCCCCGCGACACCACGTGGGACCGCAGCTTGTCTTCGAGCAGCAGCGCTTCTTCGACCGACAGCTCGCCCGCCGCCATCTCGAAGGGCCCAGACAAGGCGTAGTGGCTGGGCTGCAGAGCCACCAGCTCGTAGCCGGCCACTTCGAGCAGCTCGGCGACGTCGTCCTTTTCGAAGGTGCGCACCCAGCGGTCGCCGGGCACGTGCACGATGCCATCGCCGAAGAAGTCGTGGATGCTGCCTTCGTGGACGTCGGGTCCCATGGCCCAGCCCCAGCGGGCCTCGACGCTGAACAGCAGGTGTCCGCCCGGCTTCAGCACCCGGGCGACGTTTCGCAGCACCCGGACGGGGTCCTCGACATAGCAGAGAACCTCCACCGCCACGGCACAGTCGACCGGTTCGAGGGAAGGCAGGCACTCCCCGGTGGACCAGTGCACATCGAGCGCACCGCCCTTGCCGGCCGCCGACGTGACCGCGCGCCACAGGCTGCGGAGGTCGGGGTCGACCAGCTCGACCGCGCAGTCCTGCGACAGCAGCCAGTCCATGAACCGGCCCACGCCCCCGCCGAGGTCGAGCACTCTGTCGCCGGCCGCAGGCAGCCAGTCGGCCCAGAAGTCGAGGTACAGCGCCCGCTCCACCATCTTGTCGTGGAAGGCGGGCGAGGCGGGGTCGAGGAACTGCATCCAGTCGGGGTGTTCCTTCCAGTACTTCACGGCACCCACGAGGTTGTCGAGCGGAGGCGTGGGGGCCTCGCCGCCGTCGTGGATGGCGAGCAGGCGGGGGTCGCCGGGCGGAAGCTCGAAGGACTGGCCCAACCAGTCGACGAGGTCGGTGCATCGATAGGGTGGGCCAGCTGGCAGCGGTGGGGTCTGACCGACGAGGGCGCGTGCGTGTGAGAGTGCCACGGGTGCTCCAACGGTTGGGCGGGGCCGCGCTCTATCGGAACGCCCCCCGGGTGCGCTACGCTCGGCGCATGGCGGGTACCTACGTCCAGCTGTGCTTCTCGGACCGTGCGGTCGACGGCCTGGCGCTGGTGTCCGCCCTGCAGGCCTTCGCGCGCGAGCGCATGGTTCTCGAGCGGGTGCAGCGCCTCCAGGGGCACCAGCCCGTGTTCGGACAGCACCCGGCCGACTGGCAGGCGTCTGGCGTGACCCCCGCGGACCTCGGCCTCGAAGATGACGCGTGGCACCTCGATGTCGTCGACAGAGACGCCGAACCCACGCTTGAGGCGGCGCTCCGCCGGTGGCCGCTCGGCCCATGGTCGGGTCTGTGTGTCCAGTACCGGCTGCCGTGTGGCGAGGGCGGCTTTCCGGCCATCGTCGGCTCGTGCTGGTGGCGAATCTGGGCGGGGACAGACGGCACCTGGCGCCACAGGGCGTCTATCGAGTACCCGTTCAGCAGCGTGGGCCACGACCCTCGGTGGGCTGGATGGGTCGGCGCTTTTGCTTCCGCCGCAGAGGCTGCGTTCGGTGGGCGCTGCACACGCGGCTGAGGGGGGGCTGCAGAGACGTCGCCTCGAGGGGGGCGCCCGCCGGCCGGCGTCCACCCGGACGAAGTCCGGCGCGAGGCGTGCAGCTACATCGGTTTCAGCCACCCTCGGGCACAGTCCGACCGCCATACGCTCACCCCAGCTCCAGGCACACGGAGGCCTTCATGCGCACGCACGCCACCATCCTTGCGGTCGCGATGGGCTGCTCGCCCCCGTCAGCCCCCTCCGCCCCACCGGCAACCAGCCCCGTGCCGAGCCCCCCGGCCGAGTCGGTGCCACCCAGCTCCCCTCCCCCGGCCAAACCAGTCGCCGCCTGGGTCGAAGCGGCCGTGGAGGAGGCTCTGTGGGCCGAGGTGATGCCCGGCTCCACCGACGAGCCGGCTCCCGGGCGAAAGGCTGCGCTCCGGACCTTCTTCGAGGCGCACCCCGAGTACCGCGACCCTGACAAGCGGGAGCCTCTGTGGGCGCACGCTTGCGGACTTGGTGGGGTGGAGGGTGCCCACAAGTGGCTCACCCACCCACCGCCCAAGACGCCTGAGGTGGTGACGGTGGACACCGACGACTGGAAGGTGTTTGCGGCCTTCACCGACCACCACTGCACGAGCGACGACTGGGCCTGGACCACCGCGGAGACCAACCAGGCCGCGATGGAGCACGGGGCGGTCACCGGCTACGGAAACGCTGACAATAACGTGCTGGTCGTCAAGTTGAAGAACAAGGAAGTGGCCCGCTTCACCTTCGAGGGCTCGGGCTATGTCGCCTTGAGGGCAGGCCAGAAGCCCATGGCGATGGACGATGGCGCGCTGGAGCCCGCCGAGGCCTTCGACGGCTACTTCGGTGTGCGCACCAACCAGGAGGCCAGCCGGTAGGCGGCCAACCCGACTGAGGCGTGGGGGGGGCTGCGGCAGGGATGGAGTGGAGGCGGCCGCAGGCCGGTCGGCGCGCAGCGACGACGGAGCGGCCCTCGGCGGACCGGAGCTTGCGGAGGGCCGGCGGGGTTCTCGGCCGCGACCCGCAACGAGAGCCCGACCCGAGCGCAGCGAGTGGTGCCGCCCAGAGGCACAAGGAGCCCCCCAAGAAGAGAGCAGGGCCACCCTGTTGCCAAGGTGGCCCTGGAAGGAGCGATTCGTTGCCCTCAGGAGGGCTTCTTGGGGTCCGGCTTGGGCCGGGGGGAGGGACGCCAGTCCATCGGTGCCTCCGTGGCAATGGGTTCGTGGGGAGTCTGCCGTCTTCGCCCGATGGAGTCAAGGGGGTGGGCAAACGTGGCGCACAAAGACCTACTTCAGCGGTTTGAGGTCGTCGCAGTCCAGGCCGCCGCCACCGACCACGCGCACCTCGCCCTTCCACTTGGTCTTGGGCTTGACCTTCTTCCACTTCTTGAGCGAGCCATTGCAGGACAGCTTCTCGCCCGACTCGGAGTCCTTGAACGTGAGCGTGTAGACCTCGGAGCGGTTGCCTTCGCGCTCGCAGCCCACACAGTCGCCCTTGCGCTTGAGGTTGACCTTGGGCCAGTGCGGTTCGTCCTTGAGCGACTTGCCGGCGGCCTTGACCTTTCGGGAGCTCACCCACTCGTCGATCTTGTACTTGCACTTTTCGTCGTAGACGGGCTCGGACCGGTACTTGGTCTTGCACTCCTGCTTCTCGGAGTACGTGCCGTCGCCGTTGTCTTTGCGACGGGTGGAGCAGGTCTCGCCGTCGGCCACCTTCTTGGTGGAGCGCTTTTCCGTGGAGCAGCTGATGACGCGGCCCTTGCGGGGGATTTCGTCCTGCCAGGCGCTCTTGGTGAGGGTTTTCTTCTCCTCGATCTGGATGGTGCGGTTCCAGCTGTGGCCCGTGTTGATGAGGGAGACCTCTTTCTTCCAGAGGAAGAAGATGCCCAGACAGGCGATGAGCATCAGGACCGCACCACCACCCAAGACACCGAAGATGAGGCCCTTCTTGGAGCCGGTGTCGGGCGGGGGCTCGTGCACGGCCACCTTTGCCGCGCGTTCGGCCTTGCGCCGTTCCTTGTGCTCGACCCGGGCCTTGTCGGCGTCGTCGGCGCCAAACGACTGCCCTTCCGCTGCGACCTGATCCTGGCGCGTCTTTGCGGACCTGGCACCGTCGAGGTCGGCCCCACACGCGGGACAGAAGGTGGCCTGCGCGCTGCATGGGGTGGAGCAGGCGTCGCACACGCGGTCGGCACCCACGAAGTGGTGGTCTTCCACTGCGACCTTTTCATCTTCGGGAGGGAAGTACCGCCATTCAGGGTCCTGCGGCGAGCCACAGGTGGGGCAGTGCTTGTGGCTCTTCGCGAGGAGCTTCGGCGTGCCGCAGGCGCCGCAGTCCCACATCATCTCGTAGGTCTTCTCACCACTCATCGGATCTCCGGGAGGGGGGGACGGCCCCCGACGCGGGGAAGGTAGCACCGTTGCATCAGAGGACGGGGGACCGAGGGTCGACCGCTTCCACCGAGTCGATGAGAGCACGCATCAAAGCGGCGGTGAGGGCGTGGCCGGGCCGAACTGCGGTGACCCGCGCATGGAGCGGTGCGCCGAGGAGGGCGAGGTCGCCGAGGAGGTCGAGGGCCTTGTGCCGGGCGGGTTCGTCGGGGGACTGCAGCGATGCGGGGTTGAGCAAGCCGGTGTCGGTGAAGACCAGGGCGTTGTCGAGGCCGCCGCCGAGGGCGAGCTTGCGGCTGCGCATGAGGTTGACGTCGCGCAGGAAGGCAAATGTTCGGGCCCACGCGAGCTCGGCGCGGAAGCGGCCCACGGAGTGACGCCACACCACCCGCTGCACACCGATGGCGGTCTCGGCGAAGTCGAGGGTGACGTCGAGGAGCAGGCCCACAGCGGGGATGGCGCGCATCCAGCGCCGACCGTCGCGGACGGTGACGGGCTCGCGGAGGCGGAGGAAGGGCTGGGGTACGCCGAGGTCGTGGCGGCCGGCTTGCTGGATCAGCCGCAGCCAGGGCATGGACGAGCCGTCGAGGATGGGCAGCTCGGGGCCGTGGACACACACTTCGAGGTGGTGGATGCCTTCGGCGGACAGGGCTGCCAGGAGGTGCTCGACGGTGACGACCGACGCGCCGTCGTGTTCGAGGCGAGTGGCCAGGCGGGCCTTTCCGACCCGACGTACACGGGCTGGAATGCAGGGATGGCCAGGGAGGTCGGTGCGGCGGAACACGATGCCGTGGTGGGCGGGTGCCGGAACAAGCTCCACACGTGTGCGCACGCCGGAGTGCAGGGCCGCGCCTTCCACCACGATGGGGCGGGCGAGGGTGAGCTGGGAGTGGGACCACATGGGGCAGCTCAGCGGGGCGAGGCCGGCGGGAGGCCCACGACCCGGTCGCCGACCGAGATGCCCTTTCGGGCAAACCACCCTTGGGGCACCTCCAGCGCATACTGGGCGGGACGACCGGAGGGGACGCCCCGTTCGTTGAGGGGGGTCATGTCGGCGAGGGTGAGGATGGTGCCTTCGGCGTTGATGTAGGCGATGGACAGCGGCAGACAGGTGTTGCGCATCCAGAAGCTGCGTGGCTGGGCATTGGGGTAGACGAACACCATGGCGGTGTGGGGGGCGAGGGCGTCGCGGAACATGAGCCCGGCACCGCGTTCGGCTGGCGAGTCGGCGACCTCGGCGACCAAGTCGTGGGACCCAATGCTGAGGACAACGGTGGGAAGGGCATCTTGGGGGCCAGTGGGCTCGCCTCGGCGGGCGGTCTTGCCGGCGGCGCGGACCTGCTCCACACACGACTGCGGCGCGGCTGCCGGAGCGGGCTCAGAGGCGTTGGTGCCTGCGCAGGCAGTGCCCAACAGGACGGCCAGGGGAAGGTGCGTGCCGGCCATCTAGAAGAGCGTTCCCTGGGTGGGCATGGCCTGGACCACATCGGCGTCGGCCAGCCCGAGGTGGGCCCGGCCCCGAAGCGTGATGATGCGGCCCTGGCGCGTGCGCTGGAGGAAGCCCTTCTGGATGAGGAAGGGCTCGTACACATCCTCGATGACGTCGCGTTCTTCGCCGATGGCGGTGGAGAGGTTGTCGATGCCCACCGGCCCACCGGCGAACTTGTGGGCGATGGTCTCGAGGACGCGGCGGTCCATGGCGTCGAGGCCTTCGCCGTCGATGCCCAGGCGGCCCAGTGCGAGGTCGACCATGGGGACGTCGACCGTGCCGTTGCCCTCCACCTCGGCAAAGTCGCGGGTGCGCCGCAGCAGGCGGTTGGCGACGCGGGGGGTGCCTCGGCTGCGGCCGGCAAGCGCCCGGCAGGCATCGGGTGTGATGGTGAGCCCCAGCCGGACGGCGCTGCGCCGGATGATCTCGGCGAGGTCGTCGATGTCGTAGAACTGGAGGTTGAAGTGGATCTGGAAGCGGTCGCGCAGCGGACGGGTGAGCAGGCCGGCCCGGGTGGTGGCGCCCACGAGGGTGAAGCGCGACAGGGGCATGCTCACCGACTGTGCGCCCGGGCCCTGTCCGAGCATGATGTCGATGCGGAAGTCTTCGACCGCCGAGTACAGCACTTCTTCCACGGCACGGTTGAGGCGGTGGATTTCGTCGATGAAGAGGACTTCGCGCTCGCCCAGGCCGTTCAGGATGGCGGCGAGGTCTCCGCCGCGCTCGACGACGGGACCGGAGGTGGGCCGGATGTCGACGCCCAGCTCTTCGGCGATGATGTGCGCGAGGGAGGTCTTGCCGAGGCCGGGGGGACCGGCGAGCAGCACGTGGTCGAGGGCTTCGCCGCGGGCCTTGGCCGCCCGGAGGTACACGCGCAGGTTGTCGACGACCTGCTTCTGGCCGACGTATTCGTCGAGGTTCTTCGGCCGCAGGGCCGGGTCGTCGGAGCCGTGGGGATCGGTGGGACGGGACACGGGGGGAGTCCGGGGCGGGACAGGGAGGAGGGGCTAGCCCGGCTGGGCGAGCAGGCGCAGGCACGCTCGGAGGCGTTCTTCCACGGGTTGGTCGCCGTAGTCTGCGACGGAGGGGTCGGCCATGGAGCGGTCGATCTCGGACTTGCGGTAGCCGAGGCGGGCGAGGGCCAGAGGGAGGGGGTCGTTGTCGGCGGGGCGCTTGGACACACCGGGGGAGCCCGACACCGAGAAGTGCGCCGGGAGCTTGTTCTTGAGCTCGAGGCAGATGCGTTCGGCCGACCGCTTGCCGATGCCGGGGGCCTTGGCGAGGGCAGCGGTGTCGCCGGCGGTGATGGCCGACGACAGGGCATTGACGGCCAGGGTGGAGACGAGCGCCATGGCGTGCTTGGGCCCCACCCGGCTGACCCCACGGAGGAGCTCGAAGGCCTCGCGCTGGGCGGACTCGGCGAAGCCATAGAGCAGGAAGGCATCTTCGCGCACGACCGTGGAGACCGACAGCACGATGGACTCGCCGACTGTGGCCGCGGTGACGAGGCTGGAGGGGACCGCGACGAGGTACCCGACCCCTTGAACATCCACCACGAGCTCTTCGGCGCGAACCTCGACGACAGTACCGGACAAACGGGCAATCATGAGCGGCCTCCGGCGGCTGCGGCGATGGCATCGAGGCGGGCTTGCAGGCCGGCGCGCGCGAGGTGCGTGAGGGCGATGGCCGCGGCGTCGGACGCATCTTGGGGCAGTGGCTTCGGCAAGCCGAGCAGGGCGCACACGAGGCGCTGGACCTCGGACTTGCCGGCCCGCCCATTACCGGCCACCGACTTTTTGATGGTGCTGGGGTTGTACTCCCCCACCGCGAGGCCGGACAAGCTCAGCGCGAGCAGCGCCACACCGCGTGCATGGCCCAGCCGCAGGGCGCTCTCGGAAGACCGATGCTGGAAGATCTGTTCGATGGCCGCACCTTCGGGCGCGTGCGCGGAGATGACCGTGGACACGCCTTCATGGATGCAGCGGAGGCGGTCGGCCATGGGCGCGGACGACCGGGTGCGGACCACGCCTGCGGCGATGAGGGCATTGCGGCCCCGCCGCCGCTCGAGGACGGCCCATCCGGTGGCGTTGAGGCCGGGGTCGATTCCGAGAACCCGCATCCGGGCACGCTCCATATCTGAACACCGGTGCAGTGTAACCCCCCACCCCAGCCCGCGAGCGTCAAACCTGCGACGGGTGCCAGCCGGTGACATCCCGAGTAGGCTGTCGCTCGACCCGTCGGGTCATCGTGGGAGATGCCATGCACACCCGTGTCCTGCTGGTGGCCCTGTTCGCCATCGGCTGCAAGGAAGACCCCGTCGAGAAGGTGGAACCGGTCGAGGGCTGCCCCACGCTCGGCGGACCCTGGGTGTCCGTCTCGACCGGCATGCACGAGACCTGCGGCATCCTCACCGACGGCTCGATGAAGTGTTGGGGCACCGGTGAGTGCCCCGACTGCTCGGTGCACGCGCCGCTCAACTTCCTCACCCACACCGAATGGCCCACGGAGGGCACATTCTCGCAGGTCAGCGCCGCCTACCTGCACATGTGCGCGCTCAGCTCCGAAGGCGAGGCATCGTGCTGGGGGCTCGACGACCAGGGCCAGTCCACGGTGCCCGACGGCGTGCGCTTCCAGCAGATCGAAGCCGGCGAGTACCACACCTGCGGCATCCTCGCCGACGACCAGTCGGTCATGTGCTGGGGCTCGGACTCCCTCGGCCAGGCCTCCCCCCCCGACGGCAGCTTCGTCGACATCGAGCTCGGCTGGGACCACACCTGCGGCCTCCGCGACGACGGCACCATCGCCTGCTGGGGCGACCCCACCGACGACAAGAACGTCCCGCCCGACGGCACCTTCCACGAGGTCCGGGTAGGCTGGAACCACGCGTGCGCCATCGACACAGACGACGCCCTGGTGTGCTGGGGCTCGAGCCCGGAAGGCTCCACCCGGGTGCCCGAGGGCTACACCTGGCAGGCCGTGGCCGCCGGCGACGACCACACTTGCGGCGTCACAACCGACGGCGAAATCCTGTGCTGGGGGGCCAGCGACCGCGGCCAGGCCAACGTGATTCCCGGCGACCGCTGGGTGCAGATCGACGCCGGCTGGCAGCACAATTGCGTCATCGATGAAGACGGCTGGCTGGGGTGCTTCGGGTGGAATGAGTCGGGGCAGGCGGACGTCCCGGAGCTGTAGTCGAGCCGCACGGTGGGGCTCCGGGCGCGCAGCGCCCTCCACGCTCCGGGTGCACAGCACCCTCCGCCGCTATGGGTGCACAGCACCCTCCGCCAGGGCGCCCGCGGCCTCGCTGCGCTCGGCGCCTCCCCCCTCCACGGGTCTCCTACCCGCACAAGTGGCCACAGCGTCCCTCCACTCGGACGAATTCAGGTGAGAACAACGATGTCCTCCCCCTTCAGGGGGAGGTGCCCGCGAAGTGGGCGGAGGGGGCCCAAGTGCCCTCCCACCCCAAGAGTCCTCCCCCTCAAGGGCGAGCTACAAGCACAAGTCGTGCACCCCACCGCCAGAACACCGCGTCCTCGGTCGAGGTTGGCTCCGGGCTGACTGCTCGTGCATCAGCGGGGGACTCCGTCCCCCAGACACCCCCTGTTTTCCGGGGAGAACTCCGTCCTCCCCGGGCCCCTCCGGCCGGGGGACTACTCCGTACGTCCCCCTGGACCCCCTATGCGGGCCCGGTGCCGACAGACGATGGTTCGCAGGGTTCGACGGCTGGTGCCTGATCCCGGGCCGGCTGTCGGGTCTGGGCATCGATGGGCTCGGGGGACGACAAATCGATGGGGTGGTGCCAGATTCGTCGCTTTGTTCGCTGACGCTCACGCTCCGAACGACTCGGTCGAGGCTCACCGAGCTTGTAGGCTCAAATGTCCTCCCCCTCCCGGGGGGAGGTGCCCGCGAAGCGGGCGGAGGGGGCCCCGAAGCCGAGTAGTGCCAGATTCGACGCCTTGTTCGCTGACGCTCACGCTCCGAACGACTCGGTCGAGGCTCACCGAGCTTGTGGGCTCAAATGTCCTCCCCCTCCCAGGGGGAGGTGCCCGCGAAGCGGGCGGAGGGGGCCCCAAAGCCGAGGCTGCCTCCAGGCAAAATACTCGTGCATCAGCGGCGGACGACGAATCGAAGGGGTGGTGCCAGATTCGTCGCTTTGTTCGCTGGCGCTCACGCTCCGAACTCCGAACGACTCGGTCGAGTCTCACCGAGCTTGTGGGCTCAAATGTCCTCCCCCTCCCAGGGGGAGGTGCCCGCGAAGCGGGCGGAGGGGGCCCCAAAGCTGAGGCCACCTCCAGGCAAAATGCTCGTGCATCAGCGGGGGACGACTCACTTCGCCCCGTACGTCCCCGTGGCCCCCCTGTGCCGGCACGGTGCCGACAAACCACACATCGCAAGGTTCAAAGCCTGGTGCCCGGGCCAGCTGCCCCGAACGACCCAGTCGAGGCTCACCGAGCCCGAGGGCGCAACAGTCCTCCCCCTCCCGGGGGGAGGTGCCCGCGAAGCGGGCGGAGGGGGCCCCAAAAACACAGCGCGACCCCCAACCAATCGCCCCTCAAATCCCCCCACCGAAAAACACCCCCACCGCCCCCGTGTTCCCGCTGTCGCCGTGCGCACCCACCACCAGGTCCACACCCCCATCGTGGTCCACATCCGCAGCCACCAGCCCCGTGCTGCCCACATACTGACTGCTGCTGTCGCCCTGGACCGTGATGTCCGCCGTCACCGCATACGCCGACGCCGTCACCGGACCCAGAAACACGAACGCCGCGCCCCCGGCCGACGCCCCCAGGTCCTCCCCGCCCGCACCGATGAACAGGTCCGCCGTGCCATCCGCGTCCACATCCCCCACCGCCAGGCTCATCCCGAAGTCGTCGTAGCGCGTCATCCCGTGCAGCTCAGCCGACGCAGTCGTGGAGATGCCAAGGTCTCCCGACAGCGCCGTGGTCGCGCCCTCCACGATGTACACCGTGCCCGCGCCCGAGCTGCCCAGCTCTTCCGTCACCAACAGGTCGTCCAGGCCATCCCCCGTCACGTCGCCCATGCCCACCGCCCGACCGAAGTTGTAGGACTGCGTGGCACCCGACAGGTTGGCATCAGCGTCCGTCGCAGCGATGGACCCCGACAGCGCCCGACCATCTCCGTAGAACACATACGCCGCGCCATACCCACTGTTGGGTTCGTCGTACGCACCCACCACGAAGTCGTCGTAGCCATCGCCGTCGAGGTCGCCGCCGCCGGCCACCGCGTTGAACTCCCCCACATAGGCCGAGTCGTCCACGCCGTAGATCTCGGCGTCGGCGTAGCTCACCGAGCCACCCGACAACGCGCTCGTGGCCCCGTGGTACACGTACAAGGCCCCCGACCACTTGGTCCGGCCCACGCTCTCGTACGGCGCCCCCAGCGCGAAGTCCGCGTAGCCATCGTCATCCAGGTCGCCCAGGCCCGCCACCGAGTGCCCCAGGTACACCGACGACGACGACGTGGTGAACAACGTGGCCGTCGAGCGCCCCAGGTCGTGGCTGCCGCTCGCGGAGGTCCCCCCGTAGTACAGGTACGCCTCGCCGCTGTAGCTGTCGGCTCGGTAGGCCCCCACCAGCAGGTCGTCTGTGCCGTCGCCGTCCACATCGCCGGCATTGCCGACCGCGGCCCCCACATAGTCCGAGGCCTCGGTGCCATGCAGCTGGAGGTCGGCCGTGCTGTCCACGTCGCCCGACGCAGACACGCCGAAGTACACGTTCACCTGGCCGGATGAGGTGGCGTTTTCGTCATCGGCATGGGCCCCCATGGCCAGCTCCAGGAAGCCGTCACCGTCGAGGTCGAGGGCCGCGAGCGACCGGCCGAGGTGGTCGCTGGCCGTGCTGCCCGTGAGCAACACATCGGCATCGGAGAAGTCGTGGGTGCCCGCGGCGAGCCCACACTCGGAGTCGTCGCCCGAGCAGTCGTTGTCGAGGCCATCGTTGCACACCTCGCTCTCGCCAGGGTTCACCGAAGGCTCCGCGTCGTCGCAGTCCATCGCCGTGCCCACGTACCCGGTGGGGGCTGCGCAGGCGTCGGTGCTCACGGTGGTGTCGCCCCAGCCGTCCCCGTCCACATCGGCATAGAACGTGTACATCGTCGAGGCATCCACCCCGGCGTCGTCGTCGTCGGCCACCCCGTTGCAGTCGTTGTCCACGCCCCGGTCGCACACCTCAGAGGCCAGCGGGCTCACCGCGCTGTCGGTGTCGTCGCAGTCCGAGTCGTCGGCCACGGTGCCGCGTGGGGCCACGCAAGAAGACGTGCTGCTCGAGGCATCGCCGTATCCATCGCCGTCGTTGTCGTCGTACCAGGCGGTGTAGGTGGCGGGGTCCACGGCGGGGTCGTCGTCGTCGGAAACACCGTTGCAGTCGTTGTCCACGCCGCCATCGCACACCTCGGTGGCGGACGGATTCACCGAGGCGTCGCCGTCGTCGCAGTCGGTGGCGTCTGCCACATGGCTGGCCAGCGCACTGCAGGCGCGGGCGGAGCTGCTGGCGTCTCCGAAGCGGTCGCCATCCGAGTCGGCATACCAGGTGGTGAAGGTGGCGGGGTCCACGCCAGGGTCGCCGTCGTCGGCCAGGCCGCTGCAGTCGTTGTCCAGGCCGCCGTCACACACCTCTTGTGCGTCGGGGTTCACCGCTGCGTTGGTGTCGTCGCAGTCGCCTTCCGTGTCGGCCGCACCGGCAGGCGCTTCACACGCATACACAATGGCCGACCGCAGGCCCCACCCATCGCCGTCACCATCCGTGTACCAGACATCCTGGAAGGATGGGTCGATGTCGGGGTCGAGGTCGTCGGCCGCACCATCGCAGTCGTTGTCCACGCCGCCGTCGCACACCTCGTCGGCCGCGGGGTTCACCTCCCCCTCATCGTCGTCGCAGTCGAGGTCGTTGTCGACGTGGTCTTCGGGAGCCTCGCAGGCGCGGGCAGGCAGACCGGCATCTCCGAAGCTGTCGGCGTCATAGTCCGCGTAGAACGTCGACATGGACCCGGGGTCGGTGCTGTCGTCGTCATCGTCTACGAGGTCGTCGCAGTCGTTGTCCACGCCATCGCACACCTCGGTGGCCCCCGGGTGGATGGTGGGGTCGGAGGGCGCGCAGTCGGCCTCATCGGGCGTGCCGTCCCCATCGCTGTCGGCTTCGCCTTCACCTTCGCCTTCGCCCTCGCCTTCGCCTTCGCCTTCGCCCTCGCCCTCGCCTTCGCCCTCGCCTTCGCCTTCGCCTTCGCCCTCGCCTTCGCCTTCGCCTTCGCCTTCGCCGGTGTCCTTCCCGGCTTTGTCGTCGCAGCCGACGGACAGGAGGGGCAGGGTCAGCAACAACGTGAGCACAAACAGGTTTCGCATGGTGGTCTCCGGGGTGGTGGGTCCTCGCAGGAGAACCCCGAACAAGCACCTCATGACAAGGCGCCCGCGTCCCTGCCACCTCCCGGTGTCGCGACGTCGGATTCGGCACGGGATGCCTCCGACAATGCGCCGACGTCCCCACGCTCCTGCGGCCAGCCACCGCCCACCCGAATACACCCCCCCACCCTCGCAGCCGCCGGAACCTGGTCATGGACACCCCGACCGACACCCCCACACCCGCCGCAAAGCCTGTCCGCATTCCCCCCAGCGTGGGCGGCAGCGGCTTGTCCATCGTGGCCGGCATCCTCGTGGGCCGAAACACCGTCGAAACCCTCCTGCTGGGCTCCGAGGTCCCGGTGGGTGCGTGGGTGGTGCCCGCCGTGATGCTGGCTTTCGTGGTGGCATTGATCCAGCTGGCCTTGCTCGCACGCGCCCGCATGGGCGTCCAGGTCGACCCCTCCTCCATCCGCCGACAGTGGGTGGTGGTGGTGATTGCCTTCGTGATGGGCGTCGTGGGCGGCGGCGTGCTGCCCTATGTGCAGCTGAACTGAGCGGGCGCAGCGCTGGCGAGGGTGACAGCGGCGCAGTACCTTGGGATCCCCACCGGCACCGCGTTCGTGGCGCCACCCCTCCCCCGACACTGCCCGCCCCGGACCTCCCATGCGTCCCCTCGCGTACGCGCTCCTCGCGTCGACGTTGCTCGTGGCATGCCCGTCCACCGCACTCGACCTCGCCCCCGACGCCACCGAGCAGCTCGACACCGCGCCGCCTCCGCCGCCGGCCATTCCCACGGTCCGCCTCGGCCCCGACTTCATGGCGCCCCTGCTGCCGTTCAACGATGCGCTCGTCACCGCGCTGGCCGACCGCGACCACCCCACCTCCGAAGCCGAGCTGAAGAAGCTCACCGACGCCCACCTCAAGGGCGTGCAGGTCCCCGACCGCGACTTCCTGCTCGCGTGGGTGGCCCTCCGGCGTGGCAAGGGAGCCGAGGTCGCCCACCTCATCGACGTCATCGGGCAAGCCGAGGGTCCGCCCCGCGACTACCGCGACCTCACCCACGCCGAGCTCCTCATCGCGGCCGACCGCCACGTCGAAGCCTTGCCGCTGCTCGAAGCCATCCCGCGCACCAGCCGCCTGTGGCCCCGCAGCCGCATCCTCGCCGCCCAGGCCCACCACAAGGTAGGCGCCACCACCGATGCCGAAGCCGCCTGGCAAGAGCTGGTCGACCGCGAAGACCCCTCCGATGGCTCCGACATCGCCCTGTGGGCCCTGGCCCAGCGCAAGGGCATCGGCTCGCCCACGTCCTACACATACCTGCGGCGCCTGTGGACCCACTACCCCACCTCCCGAGCGGGCGCGAAGGCCGAGAAAGCCCTACTGGCCAACTATCCCGGAGCCAAGCACAAGCCGTCCAACCTCGAGGTCGCCATGCGGGCCGAGCGGCTGATGTACAGCTGGCGCTTCGAGTCCGCCACCAAGCTCTACGACGCCGAAGCCGCCCGCTTCTCCAAGCCCAGCGAAGCCAGCTGCATCGCCTGGTACACGTACGGCCGCAGCCACTTCAAGCGAAACAACGTCACCAAGGCCGCTTCGGTGCTGGTCCCCGCCGGCACCAAGTGTGCGGGCATCGACGGCGACCGCGGGGCCAAGGCGCTGTACGTCGCCGGCAAGGCACACGAGCGCAAGAAGGAATGGAATTCGGCCGCCAAGGCCTTCCGCAAGATTCCGCAGCTGTACCCCGAACACACCATGGCCGACGACGGCTATGCCCTCGCTGGCGTCGCTCTGCAGATCGCCGACCGCCCCACCGAAGCCCGCGACCTCTGGACCCGCCAGGTCACCGAAGTCCCCAACGGCGACCTCGCCGCAGAAGGCTTCTGGCGCCTCGCCTGGACGGCCTACCTGTCGGGCGACACCGCCGCGGCCATCCGCTGGGCCGAGCAGATGGTGGCCACGGTCGACTACGCCTCCGACCCCGTCCATGTGTCGGGCGCCAGGTACTGGGCCGCGCGCTGGCGCCTGTACCCCAGCTACGACAACCCCACCCAGCTCACCACCGATGTCGCCAAGAAGGCCGAAGGCATCGAGCTCCTGGTCAAGCTCTGCACCGACCACCCCACCCGCTTCTACAGCCTCATGGCCGCCGCCCGGCTCCACGAGCTGGCCCCCGAGCGCGTGAAAGCCATCGGTCGGCCCGAAGCCGTGGGCGCCCCCGGCGACTGGACCGTCCGCCAGGAGTTCTACGACCAACCCGCCGTGCAACGGGCCGCCCAGCTGGTGCGCATCGGGCTCGCCTCCGAAGCCCTCAACGAGCTCGACTCCCTCGACCGCGACACCCTGTCGCCGTCCGAAGAAGCCTTCATCACCAGCATCGAAGCGCTCAAGAACCCCATCGCTGCGCACGACCACCTGCACAAGTACCTGCTGCACCACCCACCCACCACGCTGGGCCCCGACCGCGACCGCATCCTCCAGCAGGCCTACCCCAACCGCTACTGGGACCTCGTCCAGAAGGTCGCTGGCAAGCACGACTTCGACCCCCGCATCTTCCATGCGCTGGTGCGTGAGGAGTCCAGCTTCAACCCCAACGCCAAGAGCTGGGCCGGCGCCCGTGGCCTCAGCCAGCTCATGCCCGCCACCGCTCGCCACGTGGCCGGCCGCATGGGCATCTCGGTCAACAGCAAGACCATCACCGACCCCGAGACCAACCTCTCCATCGGGTCGTGGTACCTCGACTACCTGCACGACTACTTCGGCGGCAACAGCTTCCTGGCCGTGCCCGCCTACAACGCCGGCGAGGGCAATGTGGGCAAGTGGGCCCGCGAGTGGGGGGGCCGCCCCACCGACGAATACGTGGAAGCCATCCCCATCCGCGAGACCCGCCACTACGTCAAGCGCGTGCTCGGCACGTACCAGCTCTACAACGTGGTGTGGGGCACCGGCCCCGTCTACCCGGACTGGTCGGCCCACGTGCACCAGGCGTGGAAGAAGTAGCGCTTACTGCTCACACTGGGCAATCGTGCCGTCGAGGGTGCAGGTCAGCCGCATCCCGCCCGACACCCCGTTGTACCGCGCCGGCGAGCCCCCCTTGAACGACAGCGAGCACGGCTCATCGGGAACACCCTCCAGCACGGCAATTCCCGCAGACTCGAAGGCAGCCCGCCCACGGTAGCCGCCCGGACACTGCACCTGGATGGCTGCACTCAGCGCCGGGTTGGTGAGCCGCACCCACAGCTGGCCGTCCTTCACCGGAGCCAGCTGCGGTCGAGGCTTGGGCACAGCGGCAGCAGAGGTAGCCACCGACGGCTGCTTTGCCCGAGGCGGCGCCTTGTCGCGGCACCGCGTGACGCCTGAGAAGTCCTCGCACACGATGGTGTCGCCCGGATGCACCCCGGCAAAGCGAGCGGGTGAGCCGCCCTTCAGCGACAGGGCGCAGTCTTCGTCGGGCACATCGAAGAACGACGCCGACGCTGCATCGAAGTCCGCCTTCAGCCGCGCACCACCGGGGCACACCAGCAGTCCCCACAAGGCGAGGTCGGGGTGCGACAACGACACCGTCACCGTGCCGCGCTCAGCCGACCCCACCGCAGGCGTCACCGTGGCGTGGAGCGACGGAGCCGGGGCGGCCACCACAGGCGGTGCTTCCGCATAGGCGTTGCAGAACAGAGTGCGCGGACTGGCGACACACCGGTACACCTCGCCCGAGATGACCGGCCGAAAGCGCGCCCGCGTGGCCCCCGTGACCACCGCGGTGCACACGCCCTCGGAGAGCCCCTCGAAGCGAAAGGAGTCGGTGCCGGTCTCGGCGTGCCTGGCGCCCCCCGGACAGCGCACTTCCATCGTCGAGCTGCCCTTCACACCCTCCACGAACTGGAATTCGGTCACGACCGGGGCGTCGACGTCGTCGGCCAGGGCCGGGCCGCCCATCCATGCCAGCAGCGCCCACATCATCGCCTCTCCACACCGCCTCAGGGTCGGCCTTCCTCGCAGAGCTTCTCGGTGTCGGCGTCCCAGTCGGCCATCGAGTTCAGCAAGAGGCGCTGGGTACCTTCATGGTCGCTCGTGAGGTTGCCGCCGAAGTCGGCCTCGCGCCACACACCATAGGCGTGCAGGATCTGCCCACCACCGAGCTTGTAGTACATCTCGATCTGGTAGTCCTGGTCGAGCGAAGTGTTGCCGCTCTCGAAGTCCGCTGGCCGCGGCAGGTAGGCGCGCGTGACCAGGAAGGCGCCGTGGGGGGTCTCTTCCTCACCCAGGTTGGGCACGCGGCGGAGCTTGCCCTTCACATCGGAGCGGTAGGTCTTCCCCACAATGGTGGCCTCGTAGTCGAGGTCCCAGGTGAGCTCCATCGTGTCGCGGTTGATGTAGGCGTCCTTGTCGGAGGTGTACGCGCGGTTGTAGGTGTCGTACACACCGTCGTAGAGCTGGTCTTGGTGCTTGTGGTACAGAATCTTCTCGAGCTGGGAGAAGCTGCACTCGATCTTGTTCACCAGGAACACACCCGCAGCCTTGGAGGGGTCGCGGTCGTTGAGGCCCACCACCTGCAGGTCGGACTTGTTGAGCTTCGAGATGGACCCATCGAGCAGGTCTTCGCCCTCTTCGAGCGACTTTTCCTTGTGCAGCTCGCGGATGCCGTAGGCGAGGTCTTCGTCGGAGCCCTCGTCGATCATCGTGAAGAAGTACGGGAACAGGCGGTCGAGGGCCTTCGGGGCCGGCTCCACCTTCTTGCATCCCACTGCGGCGAGTGTGGTCATCCACAGGACCGTGCGGGTCGACCGGGCGAACTTCATCCAGACCTCCGTGAGGGCGCGCGCCGACAATAGCCGACGCATCGTGCGGCTGCCGCACCGGAGATGCCGAGGTATCCGGTCCGCGAAGCCCCGGATGCACCATGTCCCCACTCGTCTTGCTCGGCGCCCTCACCACCCACGCCGTCGCTGCCACCCCCGCCTTCGACCCCGACACCGTCGACTGGGCCCCCATCGGCAAAGAGACCGCCCAGCTGCTGTCCGACTACCTCCAGGTCGACACCATCAACCCTCCCGGCCACGAGCTCCGCGGCGCCACCTTCCTCGCCGAGTGGCTGGCCCGGTGGGGCATCGAGAGCACCATCCAGGAGTACGCGCCCGGTCGGGCCAACCTCTGGGCCCGCGTAGAGGGCACCTCCGACGAACCCGCCATCTGCCTGCTCTCCCACATCGACGTCGTGCCCTCCGAAGACGACCGCTGGACGGTGCCGCCGATGTCGGGCCAGATCGACGAAAGCGGCTTCGTGTGGGGCAGAGGCGCCCTCGACATGAAGGGCATGGGCGCCATCGAGGCCATGACCCTCGCCTTGCTCAAGCGCCTGCCCGTCCCCCTCGAGCGCGACGTGGTGCTGCTGGCCGTCGCCGACGAAGAGGTCGACAACAGCGGCATCCGGGCCGCCATCGAGCGCTGGGACGACATCGGCTGCTCCCACGTCGTCAACGAAGGCGGCATGGGCATCGACGGCCTCCTGTTCGAGGGCCAGGTGCTCTTCCCCATCTCCGTGGGCGAGAAGGGCTTCCTCTGGGGTGAGGTGGTCGCCACCGGCAAGCCCGGACACGGCTCCACCCCCGTCGCCGACAACGCCCCCGAGCGCCTCGTGCACGCCTACACCGTGTTCGCCGACCGCAAGGTGAAGCCCACCTGGGACCCCACCCTGATGGAGTTCCTGGCCAACGTGGGCGAACACAAGGGCGGCCTGCCCGGCTTCATCCTCCAGCGGCCCTTCCTCGTGAAGACCCTCCTCAAGGGCCAGCTCATGAGCAACCCCATCATCCGGGCCACGCTCATCGACACCGCCTACCTCACCGGCTTCGAAGGCGCCCTCGAGCCCAACGTGGTGCCCGCCGAGGTCCGCGCCAACCTCGACAGCCGGCTGCTGCCCTCCACCAGCCCCGACCAGATGCGCCACTACCTCAACACACTCCTCGACTCCGCCGGCGTGGAGGGTGTCGAGGTGGTCGAGACGTCGAGCATGGTGGGCGCCGTGTCCCCTTGGGACGACCCCCTCTACGAGGCCCTGGCCACCCGAGCCGTCCAAGACATGCCCCGGGCGGTGGCTGGCCCTGTGCTGTCTCCCGGCTTCACCGACAGCATCTACCTGCGTCAGATCGGCGTGAAGGCCTACGGGTTCGTGCCTTTCGTGGTCGACGAAGCCGGCCTGCGCTCCATGCACGGCGACAACGAAGGCGTGTCCACCGCAAACCTCGAGCGGGGCGTGCGCGTGCTGTTCAGCGCCGTCACCGATGTGGCCCAAGGCCCCGATGGCGCTGTCGCCGGACCCGCCATTCCCCTCGCTGTCCCACACGAGCTGTCACCAGTCGAAAACGATGCAGACACGGGTGCCCCGGGGGAATAGGCCGAAGCGGTACGCCTTCCGCTCGACCCTGGACCCCGCCATGCCCTCTCTCGGCCTCCGCGCCTCGGTCGTCCGCCTCATCCTGGCCGCTGTGTGGGCATTGTGCATCGCCCGCCCCGCCGCCGCACAAGACGACCTCCCCCCCGAGCTCGTGCCCTGGGTGCCCTGGGTTCTCGACAAGCACCCCGATGCCGGCTGTGTCTCCACCCCCGGCCAGGCGCCCTGCATCTGGGCCGGCGACGTCGCGGTCTCGGTCGACGACCGCGGGGGCAGCTTTCGGATGCGCGTGTGGCTGGAGCGGTCCGCCGCGGTGCCTCTCCCTGGCGGTGCCGGCCAGTGGCCCGTCGACGTCCGCTCCGACCGCGGCGCCGCCACCGTCCGCGACGACGATGGCCGCCCCCGCCTGATGCTTCCTTCCGGCGGACACGTGGTGAGCGGGCGCTTCCGCTGGGAAGCCATGCCGCAGAGCCTGGTCCTGCCCCCCGAGACCGGCCAGGTCACGCTCGACGTCAACGGCACCCTGGTGGACCGTCCACGGGTCGACGCCCAAGGCCGACTGCAGCTCGACACCTCCGGGAGCAGCCGCGACGACGAAGGCGATGCCCTCGAGATCGACGTCACCCGGCACATCATCGACGGCGTCCCGGTCCGGGTCCGCACGCGCCTGGCCTTGCGGGTCGCCGGTGGTGCACGCGAGCTCGACCTCGGGCCCATCCTGCTGGAAGGCACCCGGCCCGTCGCCATCGAAGGCGAGCTGCCCGTCCGCATCGGCGACGCCCAGCGCACCGTCGCCGTCCAGGTCCGCCCCGGCACCTGGGAAGTCGCCATCGACGCCGTGCACGACGGCCCCGTCCACACCCTCACCGCGCCACCCAGCACAGCCGACGCCTGGCCCGCCACCGAGTTCTGGAGCATCGCCACCGACGACACCGTCCGCAGCGTCACCATCCAAGGCGGTGCCGGCATCGACCCCGCCCGCACCCCCATCCCCACACACCTCCACGCCCATCCCGCGTACATGGTGCAGCCCGCCGACCAGCTCACCTTCGAAGAGATGCGCCGGGGTGTCCCCTCCCCTCCCCCCAACACCCTCACCGTCGAGCGCACCTTCTGGGTCGACAGCGACGGCGACGGCATCACGGTCCGCGACCACCTCCGCGGCTCCATGGAACAGGGCTGGCGCGCCAACGTGGTCGCGCCGCTCGAGCTGGGCCACGTCCAGGTGGGCGGCACCGACCAGGTCATCACCACCAACGCCAACGGCACGGGCATCGAGGTCCGCGACAACACCCTCGGCATCGTGGCCGAGAGCCGCCTTCCGGGCCCCTGGACCGCCATCCCGGCCGTGGGCTGGGACGTCGACGCCGAGGCCCTGAGCGCCCGCATCCACATCCCCCCCGGCTGGACCCTCCTCACCGCCACCGGCGCCGACGACGCCCACGGCACCAGCCTCGCTCGCTGGAGCCTCCTCGACGTCTTCTTCATCCTGGTGGCCACCGGCATCCTGGGCCGTGTGTTCGGCGTCCGCACCGGCATCCTCGCCCTCGCTGCCCTCGTGCTCTCCCGCGCCGACTCCGGTTCGCCCGCCCTGCTGTGGCTCGCCGTGGCCGGGTCCGCCGCGCTCGACACCTGGCTGGCCCGGCGCAAAGCCACCACTCCCCGCACCCGCACGGCCGCACGCGTGCTTCGGGTGGGCCTCTCCGCGCTCCTCCTGCTCCAGCTCGCCGACTACACCGCCTCCGACCTCCCTCGCACCCTCTTTCCCCAGCTCGGCCTCGACGGCGCCCCGGCCTTCGGCACCAACAACGCCGGGTGGGCCGGCAACGCCGACTACAGCGAGGTGGCCGACCTCCGCAACGTCGGCTCCCTCATGTCCGACGACGGAGAGTACGGCTACCGCGCCCAGTCCCGCGACAAAGCTGTCCAGAAGGTGGGCGGCAAGGGCAAGAAGCAGGCCCTCTACCAAACCCTCCAGATCGACCCCACCGCCGTCGTCCAGACCGGTCCCGGCATCCCCACCTGGTCCGGTGAATCAGCCCGCCTCGAGTGGTCCGGCCGTGTGGCCCCCGACCACACCGTCCGCCTGTGGCTGCTCCCACCCCTCCTCACGCGGCTGGTCATCCTCATCAAGTTCGTGCTGGTGATGCTCCTGGCCGTCCGCGTGGCCGGTCTCGACACCCTGTGGAAAGACCGCCTCCGCGGCTGGTGGACCCGCGGTGTGCCCTGGATGGCCGGGCTCCTCGTTGCAGGCGGACTCTGGAGCCCACCCGCCCAAGCCGCTCCCAGCCCCGAGCTCCTCTCCGAGCTGGAGGCCCGCCTCACACAAGCCCCCGCCTGCGCCCCCCACTGCGTGTCCGTCTCCCGAGCGCGCATCGAAGTCACCGACACCACCCGCCCGCCCACCGTCACCCTCAAGGCCGAGGTCCACGCCGTGGTGTCGTCTGGGTGGGCCATCCCGGGTCCCCACACCAGCTGGCAGCCCACCAGCGTGAAGCTCGACGGCAACGACACCTACGCCCTCCGGCGTGGCTCCGATGGCTTCCTCTATGCCCGGGTCCCCGCCGGCGTGCACACGGTCACCGTCGAAGGCCGCCTCTCCGACTCCGACGGCCTCACCCTCCAGTTCGTCGAGCCCCCTCACAGCGTGCGGTTCGACGGCGACGGCTTCCGGCTGGGTGGGGTCCGCCGCGATGGCACGGTCGACGACACCCTCCAGATCACGCGCATCACCGAAGACGGCTCCGGGCCCCGCACCCGCGGCTCCGACAACCTCTCCCCACAAGTCAGCGTGCGCCGCAGCCTCGACCTCGGCGTCCCCTGGCGCGTCACCACCGAAGTCACCCGCACCGGCCCCCTCGGCGCCCCGCTGTCCCTCGAAGTCCCCCTCCTCGACGGCGAAGCGGTCACCGACGCCGGCCGCGAAGTCCGCGACGGACGGGCTCTGGTGAGCTTCGACGGCACCGAGCGCACCACCTCCTGGACCGGCACCCTCGCCATCTCCGAGCGGCTCCGCCTCGTGGCTCCGTCGGATGTTCCCTGGACCGAAGAGTGGGTGCTGGCCTGCAGTCCCATCTTCTCCTGCACGCCGGTCGGCTCGGATGGGCTGGCGCCTGTCCAGCACGTGGCCGACAACAAGTGGCAGCCCATCTGGCGCCCCTGGCCCGGCGAGCACCTCGACATCGAGATCACCCGCCCCGAGAGCATTCCCGGCCAGACCGTCACCATCGACAAGGTCCAGCTCCACACCTGGCCCAATGCCCGCGAGGCCCACTCCCTCCTCGAGCTGCACATCCGCACCAGCCAGGGCGGCCCCCACCGCATGGGCCTGCCTGCCGATGCCGTGGTCCGGTCGCTGTCGGTCGACGGCCGCGAGATGCCCACCCGCACCGACTCCGGCGTCCTCGACATCCCCCTGCAGCCCGGCGCCCACGACGTCGAGGTCGAGTGGACCACCCCCGTCGGGACCGGCCTCGTCGACCGCACCCCGTCCATCGACCTGGGCGCGCCTGCAGTCAACGTCCAGCTCACCATCGACCACAGCCAGACCAACGGCGGCTGGCGCGTCCCCCTCGCCACCATCGGCCCCCGCTACGGCCCGAAGGTGCTGCACTGGGTGTGGATGGCCGCGCTCGTGGGCCTGGCCATGGTGCTCGGCCGCCTCATCGACCCTCCCCGCTCCAAGGCCCCGTTCGGGGTTGGTGCCTGGGTGGTCCTGCTGCTGGGGCTGTCCACCTTGCCGGTCGAGGCGGTGGCCATCGTCGTCGCCTGGACCGTCGCCATGGTGGTCCGGTCCCGCAAGCCTCCCGCTTCGGTCGTCCTCCACAACCTCTTCCAGCTGGGGCTGCTCGCCAGCATTCCCGTCGTGGGCGCCATCCTGTTGTGGGCCGTCGTGTCCGGCTTCGACGACGCCCCCAACCTCTGGGTCACCCGCGGTCGCTACGACACCGACTACTCCTGGGCCCTCGACCGCTCCGTCGCAGAGCTCCCCCGCGCCACGGTGGTCTCCCTTCCCAGCTGGGCCTGGCAGGGCCTGGTGCTCGCCTGGTCGCTGTGGCTCGTGGTCGCCGTCGCCGCCCGGTTCCCGTGGATGGTCCAAGCGCTCGGCCACAACGGCTGGTTCCGCCGCTCCCAGAAGTCCCCCCCCGACGACAGCACCCCACCGCCCACGCCCGACACACCGCCTTCTCCCAAGGGTCCGCAGCGCTCCCCGCGCCTGTCCCCCGAAGCCTTCGGTGGGGGCCGCTCCGCCGACCTCCACGCACCCGACCACAGCCGCGCCGACCTCCGCCGCACCGACCTCGGGCGAGTGGGCACCGGCACGCCCGCGTTCGGCGACCCCGCCGCAGCACCGGGCGAAGAGCACACGCCCCACCACGCCGCACCTCTGCACGACTCCACCCACGACGAAACCGTGCTCGCCCACCGCCCCTTCCTCGGCGGCTCCGAGCGCGAAGACGGCACCGAAGAAATCGTCGCCGACCCCGACAGCTGGGCCCCCGACGACACCTCCTCCTTCATCGACCGCTCGCTGGTCGACCTCCCCCAGCACCCGTTCTCCGGGGGCACCGCGTCGGTGTCGCTCCTCGATCGCGCCGCCCGCAAGCGTCCCGTCCTCCCCGCGGTCGAGCTGCCCTACAACCCCGACCGCCACGTCGAGATCGGACCGCCAGACTCCGACGACTCCATCTTCATCCCCGCGGTCGACGCCGATCCCGACGACTACGCGAACGCCACGGCACCCCCCGGTTCCCGCGGTTCAGACGACGAGTAGCAGTCCCCGGGCTACGACGTCCTGCAGCCTCGATCCGGCCACCCCCGCTCCCACCCACCCGCGTCGTTCGGGCCACACCCACGGAGCCCCAGTGAGCGCAGCCGCCCAAGCCTCGCCGTCCAACCCGGACCGCGGCACCATCGACGACGCCCTCCGCGCCGCCTTTGTGCACGCTCAGACCGAGACCATCGCGGCAGTGTCTCGCACCGTTCGCGCCCTCGACACCGGCATGTCCGAGCTCGATGTGGCCAGGCGGCTCGAGTCCGAAGTGACCGACCGCGGCTTCGTCACCTGGTTTCAGCGCCCCCGCGTGCTCTTCGGTGCTCCCGAGCGCCCCCGCCTCCGCATGAGCTCCGACCGCATCCTGAAGCCCGGCACCATCGTCGAGATCGACCTCGCACCGGCCAACGCCGACGCCTACGGCGACTTCACCACCACCGTGGCATTCGGCACCACCGAAGAGCCCGACCTCGTCCGCGACGCCCGCGCTCTCTGCGTGGCCGCCTGTGGATTCGCCAGCCGCTGGAAGTGCACGGGCGAAGTCTTCGTGTTCGCCGATGCCTGGTCCAACAACCGCCTCGGCAGCCTGGGCGACGCCGACGCCATCGGGCATGTCTGCTTGCCGCGTCGCGGTCGCACCGGCTGGGCCTGGCCGTACGTCGCCCGCATGGCCATCCAGATGCGCCGGCACCAGGTGCACTGGTTCAACCACCGGCGCATGCACGGCTTCTACGCCATCGCCCCGCGGTTCGTCCGGGATGGGCGGGCGTGCGGCTTCGGCGAGATGGTGCTGATCGACGGCGACACCCGGGTGGTCATCGGTCGCGAAGACGGCAGCGCCCTGGGCACTCTGCCCGCCTGACCACCACTCAGCCGCCGGGCAGCACCCGCACCAGCACCCGCAGGCGGTCGGGGGCATCCACGTCGACCCATGCCAGGTCGTACAGCAGCACGCCGTCGAGGCGGTTCAGGCTGCGCACGCGTGCCGTCGCTGCGCAGGTTCCGGCGGCACTGTCCGACAGCACCACCTGCATCTCGGCATTCTCGACGAACACCAGCTTGCTTGCGGCCGGCAGCGTGAACGTGAGGCCGTCCAGGCCCAGGTGGACCAGCCGTGCGGGCGGACGCAGCAGCGAGATGCCCCGGCCGGCGCTGGGGATGAGGTCGAGGCGACGGCCGTTGCTGTGCCCCTGGTGGTCGGACTCGCGCTCGAAGCGGTCGATGTAGCCCAGGAGCACGCCCTCTTCATCGCGGGCAGGCACCGGCAGCCGAGACCGCAACACCGTGGCGTGGAAGACCCAGGTGTGGGGGTCGAGCGGCACCCACACCTTCACATCTGCGCCGGTGGACAGCGCGCGTGTGGGGACAGACACCACCACGCCACCGCGCTCCACCCGCACGACCGATGCGGTCACGACCGCGCTGCTTCGCGGCAGGATGTGGCACTTGGTCCGGGCCTGAGCGGCTCGGTCCAGAATTCGGCGAGGATCTTCACGCACGCACCGGCTCCCGGCCCCGTCAATCGCGAGGGCCGCCCACCCTATCACCCGCCCGCCGGGATAGCGCAGCCCGTCGCAAGGAGTCCTGGTGCGCGTTGTCCATCTCACCGACCTTCACGTTCAGCGGGCCCCCGGGGTCACCGACCTTCGCCCCAAGCGGATGCTCGGCACGGCCAACCTCTACCTGGGTGGACGCCGCTCCCACTTCAGCGAGACCGTCCAGCAGGCGGCCGTCCAAGCGGCCATCGACCTCGCCCCCGACCTCACCCTCATCACCGGCGACCTCACCGCGCAGGCCCTCGACGTCGAGTTCCAGGCCGCACACCAGCTCCTCTCCCCGCTCGCCGGGGTCGCGCCGCTCTACCTGATCCCCGGCAACCACGACCTCTACGTGAACGAGGCCATCCCGGGCACCCGCATGCGGTCGGTCCTGGGCGAGTGGATGAGCGACGGCAGCCCCGGCCTGGCCCGCTTTGGCCACGTCTCGGCCCTCTACATCGAGACCTGCCAGCCCACCTGGCTCTCCGATGGCGCCACCAACCTGGCCCAGCTGTCCCGCGCCGACCAACTGCTCCACACCGCCGACGGCTTCGTGTTCCTGTGTGTGCACTACCCCCTGCGCGGCCGCCGCGGCGAACCCTACGGACCCGCCCGTCGCGCCAACCAGAACGCCGCCGACATCGAAGCATGGCTGCGACGCCAGACCAAAGTGGGCGCCATCCTGCACGGGCACGAGCACCACGGCTTCCGCACCACCGTCCCGGGCGCCTCGGGCGACATCCCCATCCTCAACCCCGGCGCATCGGGGTACGCCTGGCTGCCCCAAAAACGACGCACCGCCCACTTCAACGTCTACACCGTCGAAGAGGGCGTTCTCACGCACATCGACCGCTACGCCTGGAACGGTAGGGCCTTCGAGCTTGAAGCCGGCGGCGCCTACAGCAGCGGTGGGTAGGCCTCAGGCGAGCGGACCGTCCGACCACACGCTCAAGCTCTGGAGCTGAGTGGCGGAGAGGTGCGGCTGCACCAACACGATGGCGTCGAACATGCCATTGGCCAGCACCACGATGGGAAGCACTTTGTTGCCGGCTCGAGCACGCCAGATCTCGGGCATTGCCGTGCCATGCACGCCCGCCGTGGTGACCTTGAGGTCGGCCGCGGTGACCAGGCGCCCACCCCGCAGGACAGACCGCACGTGGTTGATGTCGGCGAGCAGCGGACCATGCGCAGAGACGGGAGGAGCGGGGGCAGCCTTGGGCGCGGGCTTCACAGCAACCGGGGCCTTGGCGACAGGTGCCTTGGTGACCGGTGCCTTGGCGACAGGCGCCTTGGCGACCGCCTTCGGCTTGGCTTGCTTGGCCTTGGGACGCTTGGACGCCGCTGCAGCCTTCTTCGGCTTGGACTTCTTCGCCGCCTTGGCCTTCGACGCGGTGGCTTTCTTCGGCTTCGACGGCGCAGCGGCCTTCTTGGCGACCGGCTTGGCTTGCGTCTGGGTCGCTGGAGCCGTCTCGACGACATCCGGAGCCGCCTGGAGCGTGGACGATTCGGTCTCGACAGGCGCTTCAACCGGCGCGGGAGCAGGCACGGAGAGAACCGTGACCGTGGACACTGCGCGCACCCGGGAGGGCGTGGCCGACACGACGGAAGGCACGCGGGGAATCCCGGGCAGACCAACGGTGGGCAACCCTCCCCTGCGCGCAGGGAATGGAGACAATGTAGAGACGGAGGGGGCCACGCGAACCTCGGGGGATGCGGGGATTGTTGCAGCGGGGGCCACGGACGGCGGGCTCACCTTGGGCGAGGCGCTCACCTTGGGCGAGGCGCTCACCTTGGGCGAGGCGCTCACCTTGGGCGGCCGGCTCACTTTGGCCGAAGCAGCCTTGCGGGCCTTTCGACGCTCTGAGCGTACCGCAACGGCGGCGTCGGAGATCTTGCTGGGCTTGGGAGCTGGGGAGGCCAATGCAGGGGTGGAGTCACCCACTGTATTGGAGCCTTTTTTGGTGCCTGAAGGAGGCTCCGAGGACGAGTCGCCTCCTCCCGTGCTTCTTCGGGTGACACGACGGCGGCGGGTGGTGCGGGTGGCAGGACGCTGCCCGGCAGCGGGAGGGTCGACCGACTTGGACGACTGGCCCAAGGCCGCCGCGATGGGATCGGCATCGGAGCGGACCACCCTGCGGCGCACACGACGACGCCCACCTTCCGGCTCGGCCGACTTGGGAGGAGCAGACCAGCCCCGTTCCCCTGCGGCGTAGGTGGGGGTGGTGGAGGCCGAAGAGGCCTTCGGAAGCGGCAGCCGGAGGCCCTTTGCGAAGCCGCTCACGGGTTGGTTTGTGCGCGGAGGCGGAGCCGGCGCACGCCGCCGAGAGGTGCGGTGGACCACCTGGGTGTCGACGGCTTCGCGCTGCCACACCTTCTGGGCCTTGGGCCGACGTTCGGGCGCAGGCTTGGCCCCACGACGCGGCCCCTTGCGGGGGGGCAGAGGTGCAGGCCGGAAGGCGTCGATGCCGCGTCGACGGCGCTCCCCTTGGACCGCCTCCACGGTGACACCACACTGCCGCGCAAGCACCCCATCGGGCACCTGTCCCAGCTCTTCGAGCACATCGCTCAGAGCCGGCAGCCCCTCGTTGCCGACGGCCACCCCACCCACGCGCAGAGCCGCACGGGCCAGACCACGCCGAATCCGACGGGGGCTGGTGCGGAAGCGCCGAGCGGTGTCGCGCAGTGAGCCGCCGCCTTGGATTCGGCGAACGATCTCGGGCCACGCCGGGGTGGCGGTGATGGCCTCTCCCGGGTCGAGGTCGGCCAGAGCGGTCTCCACGTCGTCGGGAGACACATCGAATTCGTGGGCCAGCCCGTTGAGCGACTCGGTCTCGAGACGTTCGACCAGACCAGACCACCAGCTTGATTCACGGAGGTCGTGCAAAGCAACTCCAGTCCGACCGCGACCTTGCGCAGTCGGCCCAATCTACGCCGCACCATGTGCCGCACTCACTCCGCTGACCCGCAACGAACGGAGAAACCTCCCCTCAACGAAGAGACCTTCCCCACCCGCCGCTACGCATCAGCACCGTGAGCGTACGACCCCAGTCTGCACGAATGCGCAGGTTGGGGCAAGCGATTCCCTCATCCCTTTGCATCACCTGACAAACGCGACACGCAGCCGCCACATGGGCGCAGTGGAAACTCCCCCGTTGTCGGGTATGAGGGGGGGTCCAATCCGGAGCACCCCATGTCCCCCCATCGAATCGGCATCCTCACAGGCGGCGGCGACGCACCTGGCCTCAACGCGGTCATCCGGGCGGTGGTCAAGCACGGCGTCGGCCGACTGCACTGGCAGGTGGTCGGCTCCGAGGACAGCTTCGACGGCTTCCTCTCCGACCCCCGCCGCCTGGTCGACCTCACACCGGTCTCCTGCCAGGGGCTCTTGCACCGAGGCGGCACCGTTCTCGGCACCACCAACCGAGGCGACCCCTTCGCCTACCCCGGCCCCGACGGCACCCCCGTCGACCGCAGCGCCGAGATTGCCGAGGTGGTCAAGGACGAAGGCCTCGAAGGACTCATCGTCATCGGCGGCGACGGCACCCAGCGCATCGCCCAGCGCCTCATGGACACCCACGGCATCCCTGTGGTGGGCGTGCCCAAGACCATCGACAACGACCTCTCCGCCACCGACTTCACCTTCGGCTTCTGGTCGGCGGTCGAGGTCGCCACGGAAGCCCTCGACCGCCTGCACACCACCGCCGAAGCCCACGACCGCGTGATGCTGCTCGAGGTGATGGGACGCGACGCCGGCTGGATCGCTCTGTACGCCGGAGTCGCCGGTGGAGCCGACTGCATCGCCCTGCCCGAGCTCCCGTACGACGTCGACCGCTTCGTCGAGAAGATCAAGGCCCGCCGTCGGCGCGGACGCCAGTTCACCCTCATCGTCGTGGCAGAGGGCGCGGAACCCGGCAACGGCCACACCCCCGACCCCACCCTCCCCAAGTGGCAGCGCAGCGCGGCCTACACCCTCGCCGGCCTGCTCCGCGACCGCACCAATGCCGAGGTCCGCGTCACCGTGCTCGGACACCTCCAGCGCGGGGGCAGTCCCGTCCCATTCGACCGCGTGCTGGCCACCCGCTTCGGCGTCCACGCCGTCGAGCTCATCCGCCAGGGCCGGTGGGGCGAGATGGTGCGCCTCGAGCGCGACCAGATCACGAGCGTCCCGCTGTCGGAAGCCGCGGGTGAGCCTCGCCTGCTCAACCTCAACCACCCCCTGATCGACACCGCGCGGGCGGTGGGCATCGAGCTTGGCTGCAAGGTGGATTGTTAAGCGGCCACACCCGACAGACCCGACACCCTCGTTAGCCAGTGGTGCTCACGGTCATGGGGGAAAGCGGCGTGGCTTGCTCCGCCACCGCAACCTGCACCTGACCGGCCATGTCGTGCTCGGTGAGGGTCTGTCGACAGCGGGCAATGGCCAGGTCGGGCGTGTTGTTTTCTTCCGACAGGTGGGCGAGGGCGATGTGGCGTAGGTTTCGACCTTCGCGCAGGGCCTCGGACAGCAATGTGGCGGCCTGGTCGTTGGACAAGTGGCCGTGTGCAGACCGGATGCGTTGCTTGAGCGGCCAGGGGTAGGGCCCGTCGAGCAGGCGGTCGGTGTCGTGGTTGAACTCCAGGACCGCCACAGCCAGGGTGGCCAGCTTGCGACGGACCAGCGCTGTGGGACGACCGAGATCGGTGAGAACACCCGCCCACATGCCATCCAGCCCCACCCGGAAGGCCACCGGATCCCGGACATCGTGCGGAATCGAGAAGGGGTCGATGGCCAGGTGACGCACGCGGAACGGCTCCCCTGGAACGATCTCTTCCACGGCATCGGGGCGGGACCGCGGATGGGTGCCGCGCAGGGTGCCCGCGGTCATGTAGAACGGCACCGCGCGCCCTTCCCGCTTGCGCAGCCGGTTGCACAGCACCCGCGCGCCGCCCACGTGGTCGGAGTGTTCGTGCGTGACCAGCACGGCATCGATGGGCGCATGCCCCAGGCCCACCGCATCGAGGCGCTTCAACACCTGCTTGGTGGACAGGCCGCAGTCGATGAGGACACCTGTGGTGTGGTCGCCCACCCACGTGGCGTTGCCCTTGGACCCGGAGCCCAGGACGACCACCGAAAGGTCTCGCCGAAACATGGGAAGGGTCAACCGTTCTCCAGGGTCGCGTTCGCCGAAGCGTTCCGGCCTCATCTCGAGGCGGACGGAGCGACGCCCGAGTGGTTAGCCCGAGCAGGGCCCTGGTGCCCGGCAGGACGCATGCCCATTGTCGACCAGCACAGCCTCCGCGCCACACTCCTCTGCCTGGGGTGGTGGGGGGCCTCCGCACACGCCGCCCCCCCTCTGCTCACCGCCGCCGAGGTGGTGGGCGTCGACCTCGAAGTGTACGTGCGCTCGGGCGCGGTCACGCTCACGCAGCCCGGCACCGACGGCACCCGCATCGCGTTGCGCCCCCTGGTGAGCGACGCCCCGGGTCCCCTCCCCCCCGACCTCCCCTCGTGGACCCGCCTCCAGCCCGGCGCGTGCACCGAGCCGCCCACCTTCCGCTGGAAGCGCGGCGAGCATCAGGCCATCGCGCGCACCACCGGCACGTGGGAACAGCCGGTCGTCGAGGTCCAGGTCGACGCCACCACCGTGGCCATCGGCGCGGTGGGCCGACCCGCCCAGATCTGCGCGCTCCACGTCCAGAACGTCGACGACATCCCCGGCGAGGAAGTCATCGTGCTGTGGCAGACCGGCCGCCCCGACGACCCCAGAGGCCCCAACACACCCGGCGTGTCCATCCTCCGAATCCCCGAGACCGCGCAGTAGCGGCCCGGTGAGCTATCGGAAGCCGGGCGCACCGCCACCAAGGTTGAGCTCGACAGTGTCGGCCGCCACCGGGGCCTGGTCGGACACCAGTGCCGCGTCCACCCAGCCAAACGACGTGCGGTAGCGCACCCGGACCTTGTCTCCGGCCTCGGCCACCACTTCCACCTCTGCGCCCGGCGGCAGAGCCACGGTCTTCACGTCGGTGTCGGAGAAGCGGGTGGCGTCGGCGTTGCCAGACATGAAGCCCTTGCGGGGGACATCGCCAGCGGCAGCCACGCTGGACAGCGTGAGAGCAAGGGCGGCAAAGCAGGAAAAGATAGCGCGCATGTCAGGTCCGGGAAGGGGGTTCGTCGTCGGAAGAAGGTGCTTGACCGCCTTCCGGGAGCGGCTTGAGCTCGGCGCGCGCAGTGGGCGCTGGCGCGGCGTCGGCGAGGGGCTTCAGGTGGAAGCTCGCGCTGACTTCGAGCGAGTAGTTGGTGAGGAGGTGGTGGAGGTCTTTGTGGAGCTCGAGTGCTTCGAGGTACGTGCGGACCTCCCGCGCGAGCATCCGGACCATTTCTGTCTTGGCTTTGTCGCCCGTCTCGAGCACCGCGCCAAGCAACGCCCAGGGGTCGCCGCGGTGGCGCTCCCGCTCTGTCCGACCCGACGCGCGCCGGGGCGCATCGTCGCCATCCCCCGCCTCGGGGTCGTCGGGGGAGGTGTGGTCTTCGTCGTCGTCGAGCACCCCCGACACATCGGGATCGATCTCTCGAAAGATGCGGCGTGCCAGGTTGCGCAGCCGCGGCGGCCGATGGGCACCGGCCCGCTCTTCTCCTTCGTGCTCTTCAGACACGACGACCTCCTCTCAGCGGTCCCGCAGGCCCGTTCGCGAGAACAGGCTGTCGTCCTGGCCCCACGGCGGAGCCTCTTGCGGGACGACGAAGCTCACGATGTTGCCCGCGTTGGTGACGGCCACGGCCTGGCGACCATCGATGCCCGGCGGCACCGTGATGCCGCTGACATGGAAGCCCGGCTGCCAGCGCCAGGCCTCTTCGCCGTCGGTGGGGCGGATGAGGTAGATGGTGCCCGCCGCCGCTCCGACCAGCAGGCCGGCTTCGGTGGCGACAGGGGCCGTGAGCGCCGACTGGGTGTCGCTGTCCCAGTCCCACACCAGCGCGCCCGTGCGGGTGTCGACACACCGCAGCACGCCATCTTCGCCGCCATGGAACACGAACGCGTGGTCGGCCGTGGCTGCGTGGGAGTCGTCGGGGGTGGTGCCCGTGCCTCCACCCGCAATCGCGGCTCCAGCGCCACCCACGTCGAGGCGCCAGCGCACGTTGCGGCTCTCGGCATGCATCCCCACGAGGGGCTCGGAATACCCGGCCACCACGATGTCGCCGCCCACCACCACGGGCGAGCCGAGGATGTCGGGGTACTGGCCCTCGCCCACACGACGCTGCCAGATGGGCTCGCCGCCTTCGAGGCCCAGCGCAGCGAGCGTGCCGTCCGCGAAGCCCACGAGCACGCGGTCGTCGACCACGGTGGGTGTGGGTGCGCCGTACAGCTCGAGCTCGGCCGACCGGGAGGGGTCGAGGCGTTGGGCGTGGCGCCAAGCGAGCTCGCCCGAGACGAGATCGACGGCTGTGACCACATTGTCGACGCCTGCCACCACCACGAGGTTGTCGGTGGTGGCAGCAGCCGACAGCACCGGTGCACCACTCGACCGCCGCCAGCGCTCTTTGGTGCCGCCGGAGTCGGTGAATTCCCACACCACGGTGGTGCCGGAGAGGTCGGTGGCCACGAGCAGGTTGCCTGTGACGACCGGAGCCGACTGCACGGGGGCGCCCATCTCGAGCGTGCGGACATGCGCGCCCGAGTCACGTGCGAGCACGTGGAGGCCGTCGGTGCCAGCCTGGCCCACATAGATGTAGTCGCCGTAGACCAGCGGCTGCCCCAGCTCGGTGTGGACCGCCGCAGGGAAGGGCGGCCCGGGCAGCGGCACGCGCCAGGTCTCGACCGGGGGACTGTCAAAGTGGCCCGCAAATCGCTCGGCTGCCGGTCGTTCCGGACCGGACAGAGTGGCGACCAGGCCTGCGGCGGCGAGCCAGTCGGTGCCGCTCACCCGGCCCCTCCGCTGGCCGCCAGGCCCTTGGCCTCGGCGATGCGACCCGACTCGGGGAAGCGGGCCTCGAGCTCTTGTGCCGACGCGGCGGCGGCGGTGGTGTCGCCCTTGAGCACTTCAATCTGGAGCCGCGTGAACACGGCTTCTTCGCCCAGGACGCCGTCGTAGGCCGCAGCTGTTGCGATCTGAACGAGCGCGGTGGGGTAGTCCTCGGCGTCTGCTGCTGCACGCGCCGCACCCATGGACGCCGACCACCCGATGGTGCCCGGAGCCTTGACCGCAGCGGCCTTCGACCACGCCTTGCGCGCTGCATCGGCGTCGTCGATCTGCATCCAGTACTGGGCGGCCCGCACGTATGCGACAGCCTGCGAGGTACCGGTGGCAGCTTCACCCGCAGCTTCGAGCTTCCGCGCCACGTCGGCGAAGATGATGTTGCTCTCTTCGGGGGTCATCTCGGGGGTGAGGTCTTCCAGACCCCGCTCCGCCCGGGCGATGCCTTCGTGCCCCGCCTGCTGGGTAGACGTGATGTGGCTGTCGTAGCCACCCCACACCGCCGCAGCGACCAGGATGCCGCCCGCGATGTAGAGGAGCACCTTCCAGTAGCCGAGGAAGGCGTTCGCGAGCCCCATCTGCATCTGGAATAGAACGTCTTGTTGCGGCTCATCACCGAGAAGGTCGGCGTCGTCCTCGAGGGAACGCAGCTTGTCTTCTTCGCTCACTTCGGCCACCGTTGCCTCCGTCACGCACCGGCAGGGTGCGCTCACACGGTCCCGCACCACAGGGCGTGCGGACCGTCGGGCGGCCTATCGGGTCAGGTGGTGCCGCCGCCACCTGAATCCAGCTGTGCCCGAAGGTCTTCCCCCGGGATCAGCGTGAGGGGCTCCACACCCACGGCCACCGCGACCGCCAGGCTGGCTTCGAGCGCCACCCAGGCTGCCGGCAGGAGGGTCTCGGGACGGGCATCGACCACCCGGACATCCAGGGCCGGATGCCCAGCGCGCAGCACGAGGTTCCGCGAAGCAGTGCGGACATCCACCATGTCGACCGAGGCATCGTCGCGGGAGAGGAACACCACCCAAGGGGGAGGGTCGGCATACAAAGCGCGCTGCAGCTGTGCTTCGTCACCCAGCGGGGCCGACGAGCAGGCCAGGCCGCGGGGCACATGGCTGGGACCGTCTGCGGCGGGCTTGCAGGTGATGGCGGACAGAGACCGACTCCACCAGCGCGCCAGATCTTCGAGACCGGGGTCGTACACCACCACCACGGGCGTGGCGTCGAACGCCGGCGGACACAGGGCGGCGGCAAGGTCGGCGGCGGGGTCGCCTTGGGCCTGACCGCACCACGCGGCCGCCACCTGGAGGGCGTCGTGCACGGTGCCAGCGCCATCTTCGCCCAGCACGGCCGCTCGCAGCGCACACGCGACCGGCCCGAACGGACCGAAGCGGAGGTCTTGGTCGGCGTCGCCTTCACCAGGAAGATGCGGGGCGCCGTCGACGCGCACCATGGCCGAGTCGGGGTCGACCATCCAGGGCCGGGCCTCGGCCCCCGAGTTGGCAGGAAGGCCCATCAACACAGCATCCACTGCGCCAGGCTCACCCACCACCTGCACCGGCAGGGCAGACGCCGAGACATCCGGGGGACCAGCCTCCCACCAGCGGCCGTGGGGCAACACACCCGCCTCATGGGCCTGCCGCACCTCTTCTCGGGCACGAATGGCACGGAGCCGCCAGCGCCGCTCCACCGCAGGCGCAATCCCCCGGGTGGGGCCGATGGCACGCGTCCGCGCGCCGCGGGTGTCGACGCGAATCCAGATGCGGGGTTCGTCGGTCATGGCGACGACAGGTTGATGGTGACGGCGCGGCCGTCCGTTCCGAAGCGAATCTCCTTCGACGTGGAGAAGGTCTCGCCGTTGGGGAGGGTGACCTTGAACACGTGGGTGCCCTCGTTGAGCGCGATTTGGAACGGAATGGTGCCCTCATGGATGCCGTCGACCGACACCGTGCTGTTGGGGGTGCCGAACAGCGCCACCTTGCCCGTGGCGACTTCGGCCCGGAGCTCGAACGACACGGCCAGGCGGTCGGACGCGAGCTGAATGGCTCGGGCGTCGCCCTTGTAGCCCTTCAGCTCGACGCGAACGGTGTGGCTGCCGTGTGCCACCCGGTGGTCGAGCGGCGCGCGGCCGATGCGACGGTCGTTGAGGAAGACGTCGGCGCCGGGCGGCGTGGTGGAGAGGGACAAGGTGCCCTCGGCCTTCTGCTCAGCTGCGCTGCCCCAGGGAGAGGCGTCGGCGGTGGCGTCTTCTTTGGGTTGGGGTTCCGGTGCGGGCGCAGGCTCACGGCGCGGCTCGGGGGCCGGCTCGGGCTCCGGGGCCGGCGCGGGTTCCGGGATGGGCTCGGGCTCGGGTTCCGGCTCGGGCTCGGGTTCCGGCTCGGGCTCCGGCTCGGGAGGGGGCGGCGGCGGAGGCGGTGGGGCGGGCGCAGGCGCAGGCGCGGGCTCAACAGCCACCGGGGCGGGCTCCGGCTGCGGTTCAGGGCCCTGCGAGAACCACCACGCACCCACGGCCACGAGCGCCAGAGCCGCTGCAGCGATGCCCACCAGGATCCCCAGGTTCGAGCCCTGCGCCGGTGGCGGCGGCGGCACGACTGCAGCGACAGGCTCGTCGTCGTCCTCTTCCTCTTCATCCGGGGCGTCGGGCATGGCCGCGAAGCCGGAGAGGTCGGGGGCAGCGGGGGGCTCGGGCGCAGGCTCCGGCGGTGTGGGCGCGGCAGCCGCAGGTGTGGGCACTCCCGGAAGCCGCGTGCCGGGAACTGTGCGCTCGTGTGCGGGGCGCGGTGGGCGCACCAATCCGGTCTTGGCCTTGGGGGCTTCGATGGGCATGGGCGGCGCCAGCTCTTCGGGAGCGTCGGCGACCTCGGCCGTTTCGTCCGGTGCCGTGGCGATGGGCGCCAACGGCTTGGGCGGCGCCAGCTCCTCGGGTTCTTGGGCGACCGGAGCGGTGACCGCGGGCTCGGCGGGCAAAGGCGAAATGGGACGGGTGTCGCCTTCGGTGGGCCCCTTCATCACTTCCCGGAGCGGGGCAAACCGCGGCTCCGGTACATCGAAGACGTCCGACAGCCCAAGCGGGGATGGGAGGTCGGTGGGGTCGGCGACTGGCGCGGGAGCCGGCTTGGGCGGCTCGGCCGGCACCGGGACCGGTGCGGTCTCTTCCGCAGCAGCTTTCGGAACAGGCTCGGGCTGGGCGGCCTCAGCAGCGCCCGGCGCCTCCACCGCATCGAGCGGCGTGCCGTCCTTGAAGCAGAACTCGACACGCGCCTCGTAGGTGGTGCCGCACTCGGAACAGACTTTCATCGGAGAAGAGACCTCGGACGCGGAGTATACCGGTGCGGGCGAGGCCGAATGGCGACCCCGACCGCAAGGGTTGCGTCAGCTCGCAGCCCAACGACGCTTGAGCTGCCGGGCGATGATGAGGCGCTGGACCTGGTTGGTCCCTTCGACGATCTGCATCACCTTGGCATCGCGCATGTAGCGCTCCACCGGGTACTCGCGGGTGTAGCCGTAGCCACCGAGAACCTGCACAGCATCGGTGGTGACAGACATCGCGGTGTCGGTGGCCACACACTTGGCCATCGACGCCACCTGCGAGTAGGGCCGGCCGTGGTCTTTCAGCCAGGCCGCCTTGTGGACCAGGAGCCGTGCAGACTCGATGCGGGTGGCCATGTCGGCGAGCGAGAAGCCCACCCCCTGGAAGTCGATGATGGGCTTGCCGAAGGCCGTGCGCTGACAGGCGTATGGGCCGGCCACCTCGAGTGCTGCCCGTGCGAGGCCCACCGAGATGGCGCCGATGGTGATGCGCCCGCCGTCGAGGGCCTGCATCGCCACGTTGAACCCCTGCCCTTCTTCGCCCACCCGCGCGCTCACCGGCAGCTCCACATCCTCGAGCACGAGCTCGACCGTGGGCGAGGCGCGCATCCCCATCTTCTCTTCTTTCTTTCCGAAGGACAGTCCGGGTGCATCCCCGGGCAACACGAACGCGCTCACCCCCCGCGCACCCCGACCGCCGGTGCGCGCCATGACGATGTAGACGTCGGCGTAGCCCCCGTGCGTGATCCAGAACTTGGTGCCGTTGAGGACGTAACGGTCGCCCTTCCGGACGGCGGTGGTCTGGAGTGCTGCCGCATCACTGCCGGCCTCGGGCTCGCTCAACGCAAACCCACCCAGCAGCTCACCGGCAGCCAGACCGGGCAGCCACGCATCCTTCTGCGCAGCGGTGCCGTGCTGAGAGAGGATGATCTGCGGCAACCCCGTGACCGCCACCGAGACCGCGTAGGACGCCGACACCACACCGATCTCTTCGAGCACCATCGCGTACTCGGTGTACCCGAGCCCCAGCCCGCCGTATTCCTCGGCGGTGGCGATGCCGCACAGCCCCACTTCGCCCAGCGCCTTGAGGTACTCCGGGCGGAAGCGCTCGGCTTCGTCGTCTTCTTTGAGGGTGTCGCCGAGGATGTCGCGGGACGCCCGCGCAGCGGCTTCGCAGAGGGCTTCTTGTTCTTCGTTGCGCTCGAACATGGACCGGTCTCCTCGCCGATGAGTGGGGCGGGCTCTATACCGCCCGAGGCTCTGCGTGGGGGATGGATGCAGATGGCGACATGGCTTGGGGCACGGCCACGCCGGTCTTCGGGTCGGCGAGGTGGGCGCGCAGACGAACCACACGGACTTGTGCGAGCTCGAGGCCCAGCATCCCGATCAGCTCGGAAGGCTTGCAGCCCCGCCCGTCGACCACAGCCAGATCCACCGCCAGCACCGCCTGCTCGTCCGACACCCCCAGCACCATCGGCACCTGTGCGTCCATCCGCTCCACGCGCCGCACATGGGGCTTGAGGTCGATGGTTCGGGTGGACGGACCCCGCTGCCACCGACGCCGCTTCTTCCCCTTCTTCTGCTTGACGCGTCGTTCGACGGGAAGGGTCTCCGCCGCGTTCAGCGTGCCCACCCGGTCGGCGAGGTCGGCCGGCGGACGGTCCACCACGAACGCATAGTCGGCACCCTTCACCTGACTCATCAGAGAGGCGGCGTTGAGCGGCACCTCACGCACTCCGAAGACCTGGAACCCGGGGGGCAGACACGCCTGCAGCCGCGCCACCAGCTCGGCGGTGTCGACCTTTTCGGTGAGGATGACGTCCATGTGGTCGGTCCAGGTCTCTTCGGCCACCGGACGGGCGCGGTCGAAGGCGACCTTGGGGTGTGGGTGGAAGCCCTCAGAGTAGGCCATCGGCGCCCGGGCCCGACGCAATGCACGGATCCAGGCGTTCATGGTCTCGAGGTGCGCCAGGAACCGAGCCTCGCCCGTGATGCCCACCTGGAACACCAGGCGCTGGACTGCAGGAGGCTCGGGCGGACGGACCGGGGGCAGACCGGGCTTGGAAGGACGCGTGCCCAGCTCGGGCGGCGGCGGCGGACGCTTGAATGCGGCCTCGGGCTTCCGACCGTCGATGCTGGTGCGGAGCATGTGGGCACAGAGCTCGCGCTCTTCATCGATCACGCCACACCGGTGGCACTTGTGGTGCCGGCAGTCCTGGGCGTGCTTGAGCGCCACGGCCCGTTCCCAGTCCTCGCGCAGCCACTGCTTGGTGATGAGGATGTCGAGGTGGTCCCACGGCAGGCGCTCGTCGAGACGGCGCTCGCGGAGCTCGTATGCAGGGTCGGTGCCCGCTTCGGCGATGGCCTGCTGCCAGGCGTCCCAGTCCAAGCCTTCGTTCCAGGCGTCGAATCGACAGCCGTGACGGAAGGCGGCTTCGAGGAGGTCGGCCGCCCGACGGTCCGCGCGACTCACCAGGCCCTCGAGGTAGGTCTCGTGGGGGTTGTGGCGACCGAACTTCACCGACCGCTCACGCCCGAAGTGGGCGTCGAGGATGGCTTGCCGGCGTTCCGTCTCTTCAAGACCGATCTGGGGCGCCCACTGGAAGGGTGTGAACGGCTTCGGAACAAATGTAGAGACGCCCAGGTTGACCTTGGCCCGACGGTTGATGGACCGCCCACGCTGGAGGGTGCGCAGGGTGAGGTCGGCGATGGCCTCGATGTCGTCGTCGCGTTCGGTGGGCAGGCCGACCATGAAGTAGAGCTTCACGTGGTCCCACCCCAGAGTGTAGGCCTGGTCGGCCATCCGGAGGAGGTCTTCGTCTGGGATCCACTTGTTGATGAGCGCCCGCAGACGTGGGGATGCAGCTTCCGGGGCGACCGTGAGACCCGTGCGACGGATGCCTGCCACCATGTCGGCAAGCTCGACGCTGAAGCTGTCGAGACGCAGAGACGGCAGCGAGACCCCCACCCGCTGGGGAGCCGCCTTGCGCACCACGGCGTCCACCATCTTCTTCACCTGGCTGTAGTCGCAGGTGGAGAGGCTCACGAGGGACACCTCTTCGTAGCCTGTGGCGTCGAGCGTGCGCTGCATGAGGTCGGTGATGCGGTCGATGCTGCGCTCACGGACCGGACGGGTGGTCATGCCCGCCTGGCAGAACCGGCAGCCCTGGGTGCATCCGCGCAGCACCTCCAAAGAGATGCGGTCGTGCACCTGGCGGGTGAACGGCACGATGTAGTTGACGGGGAACGTGGCGCCGTCGAGGTCGCGGGCGATGCGCTTGCGAATCTTCGGGCCGTCGACCGGGGGCAGGATGCGACCGTCGTCGAGCACATCCATGCGGTACCGAGCGGGAACGTAGATGCCCTCGATGCCGGCCAGCGCGTCGAGACGGGCCTCGCGACCGCGCACGTTGCGGAACACCTCCGCAATCTCGATGACGATGTCTTCGCCGTCACCCAACACGAAGAAGTCGATGAAGGGCGCCAGTGGCTCGGGGTTGAACACCGCCGGGCCGCCCGCGAACGTGAGCGGGTCGTCGGGCCGACGGTCGGCTGTGCGCAGGGGCATACCCGCAAGGTCGATGATGTTGAGGATGTTGGTGAGCGTGAGCTCCGACTGGAGCGTGAAGCCGATGCCGTCGAACGCGTCGAGGCTGTCTTTGCTCTCGAGCGCGAACAGCGGCAGCCCACGCGCACGCAGGGCCTGCTCCATGTCCTTTGCGGGCGCATACACCCGCTCTGCCCGAATCCACGGCCGCTGGTTGAGGATGGCGTAGAGGATGTGCAGGCCCAGGTTGCCCAGCCCGATGTCGTAGAGGTCGGGGAAGGCCAGAGCGAGCCGAACCTCGACGGCCCGCATGTCCTTCTGGTCGTCGGTGACCGCGTTGACCTCCGTGCCCAGGTACCGACTGGGCCGCTCGACCAGCCGGAGGAGCTCGAGGTCGAGGGCCGAACGCAGGTTCATGCGCGGCGCGCGGAGGTTGGGATGACGGGCGGAACGCGCCCCATCGTGGGAGCGAGACTGGGAAGACATGTGAGGCTCCTCGGGGCCGCGGCGCTCGGCACGAGGCTCGGCGGACACACGAGTAGGGGTGGGGTTGCCGGGGGGGCCTAATCCATCGAGCAGCACACTTGCCTTGCGATGGCCTCAACCCACCCGTTCAGGTCACCCTCTGAAGGGACCATGCGTTGTCGGATGGGGGGTGTACGGGGTTTAGTTTCGAAAAGAAATTTCTTGAATTCATTTTTTGGAGTCACGCGCGCACAGGGATTTTTGAGCGAATCGGCGGAAGGGGGCTGCACGAATCGACTCGCAGGCGGTACAACAGGAAGCGTGAGGCGCCGATAACGATCCCGTGCCGAGGGACTCTCCCGAGGTCAGTGACGGGCGCCAGAATCCGCCGCTCGCATTCATCCTTCTCCGGTGTCGCACTCCCGTGGCTCCGGTACCCAGAACCAAGGATTTCCGACCATGGGCATGTCCGTTCGGACCAACATCGCCAGCATGATGGCGTCCGGGAAGCTGAACCGAACCCAGAAGGGTCTCGGCAAGTCGCTCGAGAAGATCTCGAGTGGCCTTCGCATCAACCGCGCAGCAGACGACGCCGCCGGCCTCGGCGTGGCGACCAGCCTTGAAACGGCTGTCATCGGCACCCAGCAGGCGATGCGCAACACCAACGATGGCATCTCCATCATCCAGACCACCGAGTCCGCCACGCAGGAAGTCACCGACATGCTGCAGCGGATGCGCGAACTGGCTGTCCAGTCCGCATCGGAAACCTTGGCTGACGAAGAGCGCTCCTACATCTCCGACGAGTTCAACCAGCTCCGCTCCGAGATCTCGCGCATCGCATCCGTCACCGAGTTCAACGGCATCTCCCTCACCGACGGCAACACCACGCAGCTGTCCGTGCAGGTGGGCATCAACAACGACACCCAGAGCCGCATCGCCATCTCGCTCGTCGACCTGACCACCACCGGTCTGGCCATCGACAGCATGGCGCTCGGTTCCGTCACCAACGCCCGCGCCGCCATCGACACCATCGACACCGCGCTCGCCTCGGTGAACAGCGCCCGGTCGGTGCTCGGTGCAGTCCAGAACCGCCTGGACTCGTCGCTCACCAACAACCAGACCTACATGGAGTCCCTGTCCGCGGCCGAGGCCCAGATCCTCGACACCGACTACGCGACCGAGACCTCCAACCTGACCAAGCTGCAGATCATGCAGCAGGCCGGTGTGGCGTCCTTGGCACAGGCCAAGAACATCAACCAGTCGGTCATCTCCCTCCTGTCCTGATCCCAACCGGGGGCGCACAGCCTTCCAGTCGTGCGTCCTCGTGAGCCAGGGAAACCTGCGCGCCCGGGGTACCTCGCCCCCCTCCCCCTGCAGCCACGAAAGGTGACCTGCCCATGTCCATGACCGTCCGCACCAACGTCGCCTCGATGAAGGCGACGGGCCAGCTCGGAAAGACCCAGCTTGACTTGAGCCGCACTCTCGAGCGCATCTCCAGTGGCTACCGGATCAACCGCGCTGCCGACGACGCAGCCGGCCTCGGTGTCGCTACCGCCCTCGAGACTGACACCATCAGCCAGCAGCAGGGCATCCGGAACGCCAACGACGGCATTTCCATCATCCAGACTGCTGAGTCGGCCACCAACGAGGTCACCGACATCCTTCAGCGGATGCGCGCGCTCGCCGTCCAGTCGGCCTCCGAGACCCTCGCCAACGAAGAGCGGTCCTACATCTCCGACGAGTTCATCCAGCTCCAGTCGGAAATCGCCCGCATCGCGGCCGTGACCGAGTTCAACGGCGTGCTGCTGAACAACGGCACCCTCACCTCGCTCGACGTGCAGGTGGGCATCCACAACGATGCTCAGAGCCGCATCGCCATCTCCCTCGGCGACCTCACCACGTCCAACCTGAACGTGGGCCAGGCCAGCATCGACGTCCTCACGGTCACCGGTGCACGCAACACCCTCGACGTCATCGACACCGCACTCCAGTCGGTGAACCGGTCGCGCTCGCTGCTCGGTGCTGCCCAGAACCGCCTGGACTCGGCCATCAACAACGCGATGATCTACACCGAGGCACTCTCCGCTGCCGAGAGCCAGATCCGCGACGCCGACTTCGCCGTCGAGACCTCCGAGCTCACCAAGCTCCAGATCCTGCAGCAGTCCGGTGTCGCCGCGCTCGCTCAGGCCAAGAACGTCAACCAGTCGGTCATCTCCCTCCTCAGCTGACCACCCCGCTCTTCGGAGCATTGGTTGGGGCCGCCGGACATCCGGCGGCCTTCGTCGTTCTCGGGGAAGGTGTCTACACGCGCTCCACGCGTTCCATGGCATCCACCACCACTCTGCAGAGACGGCCCATCTGTTCGAGGTCCTCGGGTTGCCTTGGCACTCCTCCAGCCAACGCAAGCACACCGCGCAGGCGGGCCTGGCGGTCTCGGAGCGGGGTGGCCGCAACCCGCTCGTCCAGGAACGGACCACTCGCCACGAGCTTTGCCGGGTCGACGCCTCCCAGGGCATCCACGCGTCCGCCGCGAGCGACCGCACTCCAGCCCGAGGGCCCGGGTCGCCACACTGCCACTTCATCGGCGCGGCACGCACTTCGGGCCACCTGGGCGAGCAGACCGTACAAGCGCGACATCTCGCTGAGGTCGGAGAGGTCGCCGGCCGCTTCGTAGAACAGGAGCCGCTCCGACGCCGCACGGTTGGCCAGCCACTCGACCCGGTGGTCCAGAGCCGCGTGGAGCGCATCGAACACACCCTGCAGGCGGTAGGGCTTGCGCAGCACATCCGATGCCCCCGACTTCATCGCAGCCACCGCCAGCTCCACGGTGTCGCGCACCATCGTGGCCACCACCGCAGCCGGGCGTGCTCGGGACCGCGCCGCATGGATGAGCTCGAGGCCCGACGAGCCGCCGCCAATCTCGGTGAGAACCGCATCGACCGGCGCACTGCGCACCAACGCAATGGCTTCTTCCGCGGCGTAGGCCGTGAGCACTTCCATGCCACGGGCGCCGAGGTACTCGCCGAGGAGCTCGAGGGTGTCTTCGTCGGCGTCGACCACCAAGACGGTGGGACGGGTGCCGGGGTCGGTCATGGCCATCCTCGCTGCCCGGGCCTTCGGGTCGAGACCTACGAATGCTACACTGCGCGTGGAACCAGGAGCGCGCGTGGCACGTCGCCAGAAGATTGACCGGGGTCTTGCCCAGAAACTCGACGAATTCGAGCAGCGCCTGTTCGTGCTGAAGATCGAGTACGAGAAGTACTTCTCGGGCATCGAGCGCTTCGAGCCCATGCGCGAACGCGACGACCTCAAGCGGCTGATGCGCGAGATCACGCGGATGCCGGTCACCGCCACGCGTCAGAAGCACCGCACGCGTTCCTTGCGCGCCCGCTTCGCGAGCATGGAGCTGTACTGGACCCGCAACCTGGTGCAGATCGAGCGGGGCACCCACCCGAAGATGAAGTTCCGGGCCAACCTCGCAGACAAGCGGCGCAAGACCATCGAAGAGACGCCCGAGGCCCCCAAGGTCGAGCGCCCCCGCAAGCTCACGGCCCAAGAACGAGAAGACAAAGCCTACCGAGCCGTCTTCGACAAGTACGTGGCCGCACGCCGCAAATGCGGGCAGAGCGACGACCTCGCCTTCGACTCCATCCGGGATGTCCTGAAGAAGCAGGTCCGCACCATCAAGTCCCGGTACCGCTGCACCTCGGTGAAGTTCCGCGTCACGGTCGAAGACGGCAAGGCCAAGGTCAAGGCCGTCCCGCGCCGGTAGGGCCGCTCCCTCCCCTCCCCTGCTCGGTGCTCCACGATGGCGACCGCCAGACCGACTCCGGTCGACCCCAAGGCTGTGGTGGGCCGGTTTGTCCTCGCAGGGATGAGCGGCGCGCTGGCTGGCGGCCTCTTGCACGAGGTCGCTGCGTGGTCGGCGTCGGACTACCCACCCGGCTGGCGTCAGGTCACCGGTGAGCTCGCCGATGCCTGGCCCACTGGCCTGCGCCCCCGTCCCGACACCTGGACGCTCCGCGGACGCACGGCATGGTTCTCCCGCGCATCGCTTCCCGGGCGTGGGCTGCGCACGCTGTCCCTGGAGGTCGAGCTTCCCGAAGACGGCCTGCTCGACATCTGGACCAGCCGCCGCTCGACCGACCGCCCTTCCGCGGGCGACCTCCTGCTCCGGGTCCACCACCCCGACGAACCGGCGGCCCAGATGCTCACCTGGGGCGACGAGGGCGCCCGTCCGGTCAGCTGTGTGCCCGCCATCCAGCTGCAACCGGGCCGGCGCCACGCTGTGGGCATCGAAGCCGCCGAAGGACTGATCAACCTCACCATCGACGGCGAGCCCTCGGTCTGCGCTGCCGTGGGAGGCCCGCACCCACCCGCGCTCCAGGCCGGCGCACACGGTGTCCGAGTGGCCAACCTCACCATCGACGGTCGGGTCATTCCCGCGCCCAATCCCGGGCCGCTCGCCCTGTGGGTGTTCATCGGCGGGCTCTTGTCCGTGGGTGTGTCCCGCCTCGAGCTCACCAGCGGGGCTGGCTTCCTGGTCTCCGCACTGGGTGATCTGTGTGTGGTCGCGGCGGCTCTGGTGGCCTGGAGCCAGGTCCACACGGTCGCGGGCGGGGGCCTGTCCATCGTGTTCGCGCCCATGGTCATCGCCGGCGTGGTGCGGCTCACCATGCACGTGGGGCGGGCGCTCCGACCCATCCCGCACGCCTCCGACTGGACCCCTGCCGCAGCGGTGGGCGCCTTCGTGCCCGCCACCGGCTTGCTCGCGCTCGGCACTGCGGAGCCCATGCTGCTGCCAGTCGGCGTGATGGTGGGCAGCTCCGTCGCCGCGGCCGCAGGCTGGGTGTTCGCTCTGCACAGCCGTGGACGACCCTGGCGGGCGCTCGCGCTCATGGGCGGCCTGGTGTCTCTGAGCACCCTCCTGGCCCGCGTGCTGGCCGACGAAGCGCTCGTGTCGGTGGTCTCCGGCGCCGGACTGGGGCTCGGCCTGGCCGCGCTGGCCGGAAGCGTCGCCCGCACCGACCGACACCCCCTGCTCCGGGCCGGGGCCACCCTGGTCGCGGTCACTTCGTTGGTCCTGGGCGGCGAGTTCGTCGCGTCACTGCCGGCCGACACCCCCAGCCCCGGTGCCCATCCCCCAGCCGCACCGGTCGGTCCGCTGCCGGTCACCCGCGACGGCGGGGTCATCGTCACCGGGCCGCTCGCGGTCACCATTCATGAGCGCGGCCACTCCGCGCCGCACCGAGCCCTCGCCGTGCAGCTGGGTCGACCGGTCCTTCCTGCCGGAGATGCCAGCTGGGGCGCCGAAGAAGTGGCGGCGGCTCTGGCTGCAGGCGCACCAGGAGCCCGCCCGGATGGCCTGGTGCTCACGGCTCGATACGCCTCGCAGCCCCCAGAGCTCTTCGGGGCGGTCGGTCCTCTGCCCGGCCTGGCCACCTGGTGGCGCTCCGTTCAGCCCCGGCCGGTCCGAGCCGAGGTCGCGCGCATCGAAGCCGCCGTGGAGCGCATCGCCCGGGCAGTCGCGCCCTCTCCAGTGGTCCTCGTGACCGGCACCCACGGCCCCGACGCCGCACCGGCCCTGCCCGTCCACGCGGCGTTTGCGAACGTGGCCGAGGCCCACCCCCATGTGTACGCTGTGGACTTTGCACAGCGGGTCGAAGCCCACCCCGACCAAGGCTGGACCGACCACCGCGGCGTGCTGGCCGACCGTGCCTGGGCCGAGCTGGCCCACCTCCTCTCCCCTGCCCTGGAGACGCCATGAGCGACACGGAATCCACCTCCCGCTTCCCATGGGCCTGGCTGGCGGGCGCCCTACTCGTGGTCGCGGGCGTCGCCTTGGCCCTCTGGTGGACCGCTCCGCCCGACAACACCCTCCCTGACGTCTACTCGGTCATGTGAGGCCGCTCCGAACAGGGCGCTGTGCACCTCCTCGGCGAAGTGGGCATGCCCGTGGGGCGTGAGGTGGATGGGGTCGTCGGCGAAGAAGTCCGAGCGTGGAAAGGCGGGCAGCTCCAGCCATGCCGCTCCTGCGTGGTCGCGCGCGGCCTCGGCGTACCCATCGGGCGGCCAGGAACCCGGCTGCGGGAAGACCATCACGGACGGTGTCGCCCCCGACCTTGCCACGAGATCGACGAGTGCTGCGATGTTCTGACCAAACTCCGCGGCACCCACCCGTGGCACCCCCGCCCCGGGTGCCGCAGCCCGCGCTCCTCCAGATCCCGCCCGCCCGAGCAGGAGCGCCCAGCGGGTCTGGAGGAGCCAGGGTGTGGGTCGGGCAGCAGAGTCTGGCCGGGCTGCGGCCTGGTGGTCGCGCACGCCAAAGGCCAAGACCACGCGTGCTGGGGGATTGTGCGCAACACGGTCGAGCATGACCGGCAGGCCACGCACCCCCTGGGCGGTCGACCAGCCGGGGGTTCCTCCGTTGATGACGGGCTCCCCCAACCGCTTGGCGAGCACCGCCGGCCACGCGTCGTCTTGCGCCACAGCCCACCCGAACGTGGTGCTGCAGCCCACCGCGAGTGTCCAGGGCCCGGATGCGGGCGGGCTGTCTCCACGAAAGCCCTCGGCGGAGGTGTGGACGGTGAACGCCTGGCCCGTGGCGGGGTCGGTGAGGGTGCGATCCAGGTGGGGCCGGAGCCACCACACGAGCGCGCGGTCGCCTTCGTACAGGCCGGGGTCGGGCAGGCCGGTCAGCCGCATCGCCCCCTCGGCAGCCCCCAACACCCCCATGGTGACGCCGGTAGACAGGGCCATCTGCAGCAGCGGACGCCGCCAGCTGGGGGGACTCGAAGCCAACACCACTCCACGACTCGGGACGTTCTCTTCTACCCGACCCGTGCCACCCCCGGGGTCGCGCGGATAGCGGCGCCGCATGGGACGCCACCGCCTGACCACGCCCCGCTGCGCCCGCTGCTGTCTGCACCACAGCCGCTGCATCTGCGCCGAGCTACCCGTCATCCCGTGCCCCATTCCGGTGGTGGTGGTTCAGCACTGGAAAGAGTCCCGCAAGCCCACCAGCACGGGCTCGCTGCTCGCAAAGCTGCTGTCCACTGGCTCGCTCAAGCTCCACGCCCACCGCGACCACCCCTTCGACCCCTCCGGACTCGACACGCCGGACACCTGGCTGGTGTTCCCCACGCGCGACGGCACCCATCAGCTGCCCAGCCGCCCCCCGCGTCAGCTCGTGCTGCTCGACGGAAACTGGAACCAGGCCAGCCGGATGGCACGCCGCATCCCAGCCGTGGCGGCCCTGCCCCGAATGACCCTCACCGACGCCGTTCGCCCCGTACACCGCCTACGCGCTCCGCCCGACGCCGCCGCACGGTCCACCATGGAAGCCGCCGCAGCCGCACTTCGCTACTGCGGCGCACATGGCGCAGCCGATAGGCTGGAGTGGTCTCACGACCGCTTCGTCGCAGCCACGCTCGAACAACGGGGCATCCGCGGCGCTGGCGCTCGTCCCCCCATCCCACGGTAGGCCATGGACCACCCACCGCGCGCCCCCGGCTTCGACCGCATGGCGTTCGCCCTGGACCGCCGGTGGGTCTTCCTCAACCACGGCAGCTTCGGGGCCGTGCCGGTTCGGGTGCGCGACGTCCAGGCGCGCTGGCGGGCCGAGCTCGAAGCCCAGCCGGTGCGCTTCCTCGCCCGTCGCTGGTGGACCCTCGTGGCCGAAGCCCGTGAGCCCGTCGCCCGCTTCCTCGGCGCGCGCCCCGACGACATCGCGTTCATCTCGAACGCCACCGCTGGTGTCCAGGCCGTGGTGCGGTCCCAGCCCTTCGACACCGGCGACAGCATCGTCACCACCAACCACCGCTACGACGCCGTCCACCGCATCCTCCTCCACGCCACACAGCGCGTGGGCGGACGCCTGGTCGAGGTCGACGCCGGCACCGACCCCTCCGCCGCCGACCTCGAAGACGCCGTCCTGGCCGCCTGCGACGCCTCGACTCGCCTGGTGGTCCTCGACTCGGTCACGTCCAGCACCGCCCGCGTCCTTCCGCTCGACCGGGTGGTCCCGGCGCTTCGAGACCGCGGCATCCGTGTGTTGGTCGACGGCGCACACGCTCCGGGCCTGGTCGACGTCGACCTCACCGCACTGGGCGCCGACTATTGGGTGGGCAACCTGCACAAGTGGCTGTGTGCCCCCCGTGGCACGGCCGTCCTGCACGTCGACCCCGCCCACCACACCACCATCCGGGCCCCCATCACCTCCCATGGTCATGGCCAGGGCTTCCACGCCGAGTTCGACTGGACCGGCACCTTCGACCCCTCCGCGTGGCTGTCGGCCCCCGCCGCCATCGACCAGCACATCGCCTGGGGCGGCGCCCGCTTTCGGCAAGAACATCGGGTGTTGGCCGGCCACTACCGCGACCGCCTCTGCTCCGCGCTCGACATCCGCAGCGGCTACCCCCCGTGCTCACCCCATCCCATCGCGATGGTGTCGCTGCCCCTGGGCGTGCCCGCCGCGTACGTCCGCGAAGGCCAGAACTGGCTCGCGGAGCGCTACATCGAAGCGCCGCTGTTCAACTGGGGTGGCGAGGTGTGGATCCGGGTCAGCGCGTTCGCCGCCTACAACACCATCGGCGACATCGAAGCCCTCGTGCCCATCTTGTCCAACCTGCGGGTGTACCTGGACAACCCCGCCGAGGCCGACACGCTGTAGATGGCCTGCGGGGACACGCTGCGGTCGGCTCTACCCGCTACCCGCCGTTCTTGGCTTCCATCTTTGCCGGCGGCTTGGGACCGAACAGCCAGTTCTTCCACTGACGGGGAGCGCCACGCTCGAACAGCGGGGGGCGGTCCGGGACCACCTGGGTGTCGACCTCGAAGCGCCAGGTGACGCCACGGCCGCCGGTCTCGGCGATGCGGAGGACCACCTCGTGCGACATCCGCTGCTCGGCCCAGCCTTCCACTTCGATGCTCTCCCCACGACGCGCGGGACCGAGGTCGATGGTGTCGCCGCCGACAATGACCAGCTCGGCCGACTCCCAGTCTCGGTCGGGGCGCAGCACCAGGCTGACCGTGCCATCGGACCCTTGGGACACGAATGCGGACGGGGGCAGCGCCAGTGCAGCTGCAGGACTGGCCAGCAGCCACCCACAGACTGCGAGACCGATGGGTCGACCGGACATGGTGCCTCCAGGACGGCCCGGTCTATCCGGTGGGCCGACAGTCCGCCGCCTCAGCGTTCCTTGTCCCAGTCTTGGAGCAGACGCGCGTAGTCGGGGAGGGTCTCGGGCGGTCCTCGGCGCTGGCGGGGCCCCGATGAACCGGCGTGGCGGACAGCGTCGAGGACCTCCGACCGCCATCCCACCGGGAGCGGGATCTCAGCGACTTCGTCGGGTGTGATGCCGCCGCGGCGCACGGCGTCCTGGGTCTGGGCGGCCACCTTCCAGCGGCCGTGGTCGTCGTCGCCGAACACCGCGTGGGCCACTGTGGCGGCGTCGGCGGCGGGGAGGTCGCCATCCGACACCAGCACCAGCGCAGCCTGCCACCAGGAGTGCACCGGGAACACGCGCGACCCCAACGGTGCGAAGTCGGACACCGGCCGGCGGCGCTCGAGGCGGATGAAGACCCGCTCCTGGAGGGGCGCAGACGGGATGCGCCCCAGGGCTTCCAGCGCGTGGTCGACGTCGTCGGGGTATGCGCCAGCCGCCCGCATGATCCGCGCGAGATCCACCGGGGACATGCGGCCCGAGACGGCGTCGGCGTAGGCACAGTAGACGAAGGCGTCCACCTCAGCGTCATCCCCGAAGAGCGTCTCCCGCGAACCCCGACCCTCGCCGATGCGGTCGCGGAGGAGCTGGGGCAGCTTGTAGCCGAACTGTCCTTTGATCGCGCGCATCCGTCCGCGGCGAAGGTTGGACAGGTTGTCCTTGAGGGTGAGGCGCTCGAAGTGGATGCCATCCATCCGCAGCTTTTCTTCAAGGACATCGCGCATCTGCGTGGGAGACCCCGACACGAAGAAGATGCGGCTGTCTGGTGCGGCCGAGAGCGCCCGCAAGAGCGTGGGGGCGCCGGGCACCGCTTGCTTGGCGCTGGCCGGTTCCGTGGCGCTCCGGACCAGGCCCGCGATGGAGTCGAAGTCGGTGAGCAGGTAGGTCTTGTCCAGGTCCCAGCGATAGATTCGCATCGCGTCTCCCGGGCGGGTGGGCAGCACCGAATGGCGCTCCGTCCCGTCTGCCGCGATGCAGTATCATGCGGGCGATGCCAAGCCGTTACCACAAGCCCGGTCCGTCGCTTCCGCCCATCGACCCCAACGATGAGCGTCGGGTGGTCTCCTCCCGCCCCAAGAAGGCCACCCCCAACCTCGCGGCCAACCTCGCAGCAGCGGTGTCGGATGCGGTGCCGGCCCCCGAAGAAGAAGACAGCAACCAGGCCTTTGTGCGCGACCGCAAAGTCCGCGTCCGGGCCGCCCACCGTGCCCGCAGCCGGGCCAGCCGCCCGGTGTCCGACCGCTACCGCATCCTCGAGAAGCTGGGCCAAGGCGGCGCCGGGGTGGTCTACAAGGCGGTCGACCGCAGCCTCAACCGTGTCCTGGCGCTGAAGACCCTCCGCGACGAGCTCGCCGAGGACCGCGGCATGCTCGACCGCTTCGTGCACGAAGCCCAGGTCGTCGCCCAGCTCGCCCACCCCGCCATCGTGCCCGTCCACGACCTCGGTCAGCTCGCCGATGGCCGCTGGTTCCTCACGATGATGGAGATTCGCGGCAGCACCTTCCGCGAGCTCGTGAGCCGCATCCACAAGGCCCGCCGTGGCGGCCCCTTCGTCCCCACCGACGACGGCTGGACCCTCCGCCGAGCCATCGAAGCCTTCCGCACCGTCTGCGAAGCCGTCGCGTTCGCCCACCGCAAGGGGGTCGTCCACCGCGACCTCAAGCCCGACAACATCATGGTCGGTGACTTCGGCGAGGTGCATGTTCTCGACTGGGGCCTCGCCCTGGTGGTGTCCGACGCCGAGACCACCGCCCCCGAAGCCCTCGAGTCGCTCGAGACCGGAGCCTGGGACCTCGACCGCATCAACACCCGCCACGGCGTGGTGGTGGGCACCCCGGCCTACATGCCTCCCGAGCAGGCCCGCGCCGACCGCGACGCCATGGGCCCGTGGTCGGATGTGTGGGCACTCGGCGCCATCCTCTACGCCCTGCTCTACGGTCGCGCGCCCTATCGCGGGTCGGCCAATGAAGTCCTCGAGCTCGTGCAGCAGCGCCCCCCCGAGCGGCCCAAGTCGGTGCCGGTCCCCACGCCGCTCGAAGACATCTGGCGCCGGTGCATGCAGATGGAGCCCGGAGCCCGCTACCCCGATGCCCGCGCCGTCGCGTCCGAGGTGGCTCGCTGGCTCGAAGGCTCGCTCGCCCGCGAAAAGGCCATGCGACTGGTGGAAGAGGCCCGCGACCTCGTCAACGTCCACCAAGACGCCAAGTCTCGGGCCAACCGCGCACGGGAACGGGCGCGTGCTGCTCTGGCCACCCTCCGCCCATCGGCCGACCTCGCCACCAAGGAAAAGGCCTGGGCCCTCGAAGACGCCGCCCAGAAGCACCAGGAAGAAGTCAACGGGCTCCTGTTCGACATCTCCACCAAGTGCCGCCTGGCCATGGCCCAGGTGCCCGACCTACCCGAAGCACGCCGCATTCTCGCCGACCTGTACCGGGCGAGAGCCGAAGAGGCCGAGACCGACGGTGACCGCGTGGCCGCCCGCGAATACCGCGCCCAGCTCGCCGCCTACGACGATGGCACGCACGCCGACTACCTCGACGCAGAAGCCGAGCTCACCGTCCACACCACCCCGGGGTCGGCGAAGGTCCGCGTCCGGAAGTTCGTCCCGCGCGCGCGCCGACTCCAGCTCGACGAACCCATCCACCTGGGCGAGACCCCCGTACAGTCCCGCCGGCTTCCCACCGGCTCGTACCTGGTCGAGGCGGCCGTGGCCGGGCACGCGGTGGTTCGCTACCCCGTGGTGCTCGAGCGCGGACGCGGCTGGAACTCGGTCCCCCCGGGCCAAGAAGACCCAGCACCCGTCCATCTGCCCCCCCGCCGTGCCCTGTACCCCTTCGAGCGGTACGTGCCGGCGGGCTGGTTCTCGTCCGGCGGAGACGCCAACGCACCCGGCTCACTGCCTCGCCAGCGGTTGTGGGTGGACGACTTCGCCATCGCCAGCCGGCCCGTCTCCCACACCGACTACGTCACGTACCTCAACGACCTCGTGAAGTGTGGCGCCGCCGACCAGGCCGAAATTCGCGTCCCGCGCATCACCGAACCCGGCCAGCGCAGCCGCACCTCGCTGCTCTACAACTGGAACGGCCAGCGCCTCCGGTGGGAAGTCCCCAAGCGCTCCGCGGGCATCGTGCTCGACCCCCAGGCACCGGTCGTGGGCGTGAGCTGGTTCGACGCCGTGGCCTACTGCTTGTGGCTCGGAGCGCGGTCACGTCGCCCCTTCCGCCTGCCCGGCGAGCTGGAGTGGGAAAAGGCCGCGCGCGGTGTCGACGGACGGGCCTTCCCCTGGGGCAACCACCCCGACCCCGCCTTTCACTGCATGCAGGACTCCCACCTCGCCGACCCCGGGCCGCCCCCGCACACGGCCTTCCCCGTCGACGACAGCCCCTACGCCGTCGCGGGCATGGGTGGTGGCGTGATGGACTGGTGTTGCGACCCCTGGCGTGCTCAAGGGCCTTCTCGCCGAGGAAGCCGCGCCGTCACGCCCCAGCCCCATCGCGCAGCAGATGCCATCCAGCGCACCGCAGCGCCCCGACAGGTCATCCGTGGTGGAGCCTGGAACCTCGACGAACGCGACTGCCGCAGCGCCTCCCGGTCCGCCATGGCCGCCGGACGCACCGCCGACAACGTGGGCTTCCGGGTGTGCCGCACGCTGTCCGCCCACGACCTCCTCGGAGAGTAGTCTCCAAGAAGTTGCCAGCACGCAGCGCTTTCGCGGCGGCGGAGCTCAGTCGTCGAAGCGGTAGATGGTGCTGCCCGGCTGTGCGGTGAGCAGCGTGGCGGCACTGGCCCTCTGGACCGCCGCCTTGTCCGACCGGAGCCCGCGAATCTCGCGCTTGAGGGCTTCGTTCTCGAGCCGGACGCGCTCCGTGCGGGCCTTGGTGGCCGCCAGCTGGTGCTTGAGCTCGTGCCGACGGAGCAGCCCATCTTCACCGGCGAGCGCCATCCAGAGCGCGCCGATGACCAGCACGACTGGAAGCACATTCCAGATCAGTCGACGGAACAAAGCAGACTGCACGGACGCTCTCGGAGACCGGGTCGGGGGGGCCGCGAACGCCGCGAGCATATCCGTTGACGTGGCAAGAGCCAAGGCCCCGAAGCCTGTCTCGATCAGTACGCCGCGTAGCTCTTCTCTTCGACCAGCCGGGAGCCCAGGGCCACGTTGATCGATCGCTTGAGCGCCGCGCGACGGTCGTTCAGCTTGTAGACACTTCGGGCCAGCTCCACGAAGCGGGGGCCGAAGTCCTTGTCGCGCTCGAGGTCGCGGAGGTCGTCTTCGACGTCCCACAGCTGGCCGTTGACCTCGCGGAGCCCATCCCAGCCGGAGAGGTCTTCGAGGTCCGTGTGGCCGGCTTCGGTCCAGGCGGCCCGGAGCGTGTCCAGCTCGGTCTGGATGTTCTGGAGCTTGGAGGGGTCGGTGATCTTGACCGTCTTGATGAGCAGGATGGTGATCTTGTCGACGACATCGCCGAGAGGAAGCTCGACCTTCATGGGGACTCCGAGGTGCGGGATGGACGCTCGCCTATCCACGTCTCCAGCGCCTCCGCCACTGACGCGAACAGGCTGGTCCAGTCCCCGGGGCGCGGCTGCCGGAACAGGCGCATGCCGGGGTACCAGGGGGTGCGGGTGGGGTGATGTCCCCAGCGCCAGTCGGCGGGGGTGGACAGGACCGTCCAGGTGGGCCGACCGAGTGCACCCGCGAGGTGGGCGGTGGAGGTGTCGCTGGTGATGATGAGGTCGGCGGCGGCCATCACCGCAGCGGAATCAACGAAGGCATGGTCGCCGAGATCCACGCGTGCGCCAACGTCTTCGACATTCTTCAGCGCACCGGTCCCGCGGTGGAGCTGCTCCACGCCATGGAACTTCTGCAAGCTGATGAACCGCACGCGAGAATTGGCCAGCACGGGCGCAAATGCGCGAAGCGGAGGGGACCGGAGGTGGTCGCGTTCGTACGACGGGTTGCCCTGCCAGGTGAGCGCTACAAGGGGCCGACCGTCAGAGAGCTCCTGTCGCCACCGTGCAACCGCTTCCGGCGGCGGATGAAAGACCGGGATGTGCTGCGCCAAGGTGGGGCCAGCCTCCCCGAGGAGCGCCCCCAAGCTCATGAGGCCCACGTGGGCCGAGCAGCCGAGAGCGGCGAGTGCTCCATCATCTTGGGCGTGTTCGCGGGTGACCAACCCATGGACACCCGGCACCGTGGCCAGCAGCCCATGCAGGCGGGCCGGTGCAGCCACCACCACTCTCTTCGTGTGTCGGGCCAGCTCGGGCAGGAAGCGCGCCCACTGCAGGGTGTCGCCGAAGCCCTGCTCATGGTGCACCACCACCCCGTCCGCCGGCGGAGGACCGCTCTCCCACACCGGCCCGGGCAGCTTCTTGTGCTGGGGCCGGAGCCGGCGCGACTCGTAGGCCACAAAGCCATCCGCGAAGTTGTGGTGGGCCAGGAGGGCGAGCGCACGATTCCAGGGAACCCGGATGTCGGTGGGGGCCAGCTGCTCGGCTTGGTCGTAGGCCGCGAGCGCACCGGGGATGTCGCCGGCGGTCCGGAGCGCATTGCCCCGTGCAGCCCACCAGCCCGCTTCGGTGGGGTCGAGCCGGGCCGCCTGGAGGGCTGCTTCCGCTGCACCGGGCGCATCCCCACAGCTCTCGCGTGCAGCGCTGAGGTTGCCCCAGCACGCGGCATCTTGCGGGGCCAACACCACGGCGCGTTCGAGGGCGACCCGGCCGCCGAGGTGGTCGCCCGCACGCCGCTTCGCCAGACCAAGGTGCGACCAGGCCAAGGCGTTGTCGGGCCCCAAGCGGACCGCACGCTCCAGCGCTTCGAGGGCCGACCGGGCCTGACCCACGGAGAGAAAGGCTGCGCCCAAGGCCATCCAGGCAGGCGCGGAAGACGGCGCCTGCTCGACCGCCCGAAGCGCGCGCACAACAGCGGGATGGGGCTGCGCCATGGCTGCTCCGAAGTCAGGGAGAGGGGGCGTCCGGGGCGGGGGCTGCGGAGCCGCCACCGGCAACGTTGGCTTCGGTGGCGATGGCCAGGCGGGACAGCCCGTGCGACCGAGCGAGGTCCATCACTTCGACCACACGGCCGTGGTCGACGTCTTTGTCGGCCTTGATGACCACCTGGGCATCTTTGGTGGCGCCGCGGAAGGTGTCGCGGAGCATGGAGAGGCTGGCGGGCTCTTCGTCGATGAGAACCTGGCCATCCGCCTTCACCCACACCTTGATGTCGTTGTCTTCGCGCAGGATGGTGTCGGCCGACGAGCGCGGCAGGTCGACCTCAATCCCCGGGGTGGTGATGAAGTTGGTGGTCACCATGAAGAAGATGACCAGCTGGAAGATGATGTCGATGAGCGGCGTGACGTCGACCGGGGACGCCACACGTCGGCCCCCGGCGAACTTCATGCGGAGGCCTCGTCGTCGCTGAGGAGGTCGAGAACCCGCAGAGCTGCATCTTCGAGGTCGAGGGTGAGGTCGTCGACCCGCGCGAGCAGCCACCGGTGCGCCACCACCGCCGGGATGGCGACGCTCAGGCCGGCCATGGTGGTGATGAGGGCCTGTGAAATGCCGCCAGCCAGGCTGCCGATGACGCCAGGGCCCTGCACCTGGATGACCTCGAAGGTCTGGATCATGCCCCACACGGTGCCCAGGAGGCCCAGCAGCGGAGAGATGCTCGCCACCGTGCCCACCACTTCCGCTCCGCGCTCGAGCTCGGCGGACTCACGCCGCCCCACTTCTTCGAGGCGTTCTTTGATGACAGGGCGGGTGCGGCCCCGAATCTGGACGCCCGCTTCCACCACCCGGGCCACCGCGACCTGCTCGTGCTTCTTGCAGGAAGTGAGGGCGTCGTCGAAGCGCTGCTGCTTGATGAGCTCCTCGAGCTCCACCACCAGCATGCGTGGGACGACGGCAGAGCGCCGGATGGCCACGGTGCGCCACAAAAAGGCAGCTAAAGCCACCACACTGCAGAGCCCGATGGGGACCATGACGGGCCCGCCCGACGCGAGGAACTCAACCAGCTCTGTCACACCGCGCTCCGCTCGTTCGGACCAGGTCAGCCCGGTCAGCCGCAGCTGCCTATCGGAGTGCACCCCCCAACGCACCTCGTCGCCCCATCGTCCGCAGTTCCACTCCCCCACACCCCGGGTGTCCAGAATTTGAACATCGTCCAGACCTGAACGTCCAAAAATTCGGACGTGTCTGTCACACCTCTTTCAAACACTTTCGGATGTGTCACGTTCGAGGGTCTGCAGACGTTGGAAGAAGTGTCGGTCAGCACGGGATCAACGAGCAAAGTGTGCAGAAACGCACCCATCGCTCACCCCTTTGGTCTCCAGAGCCGATTCCTGGCACGACCCTTGCTCACAAAGGAGGCGAGTCTCATGGACGATGGAGCAACGATGGCCCGATCCAACTCCCGTCGCGGTAGCGCCAAAGCAGGCCAGGGAAGCCCCCTCCTGAACCGGTATCTCAAGCGGATGGGCCAGATCCCGCTGCTCACCCGCGAGGACGAAGTCGAAGTCGCCCGCCGGGCAGCAGATGGTGGTCCGGATGCCGAGCTCGCCAAGCAGGCGCTCATCAACGCGAACCTCCGCCTCGTGGTCAGCATCGCCAAGCAGTACACGTACCGTGGCCTGCCCCTCCCCGACCTCATCCAGGAAGGCAACCTGGGCCTGATGAAGGCGGTGGAGAAGTTCGACTGGACCCGCGGCTTCAAGTTCTCCACCTACGCATCGTGGTGGATTCGCCAGAGCATCATCCGGGCCATCGAGAGCCAGATCCGCACCATCCGGATTCCCATCTACAAGCTCGAGCTGGTCAACCAGATCCACTACGTGCAGAAGGTGCTCTACCGCCAGCTCGGCCGTGAGCCCACGCACAACGAAATCGCCGAGCGCCTCGAAGTCGAGCCGGCGAAGGTCGACGAGCTCATGCAGCTCACCAAAGAGCCCATGAGCCTCGACACCCCGGTGTCCGACGACTCCGACAGCACCGTGGGCGACTTCATCGAGTCCCCCGACGCTGTCGCTCCCGGCGACAAGCACGACTTCGCCGCCCTCACCGACGAGCTGTGCCACGCCCTCGCCACGCTCACCCCCCGCGAAGAAACGGTGGTGCGCATGCGCTACGGCCTCGGCGAGCCGATGAACTACAGCCTCGAAGAGATCGGCAGCCGCTTCAACCTCACCCGTGAGCGCATCCGCCAGATCGAGCTGAAGGCCATCCGCAAGCTGCGCACGGCGCGTCGGTGCCAGGACCTCGACGCCTACATGGCCAGCTGAGCGTAGCCGCGGAAGGAGGGCCGGTTCCTGCATAGGAGCCGGCCTTCGTGGTTCTTGGTAGTGATATAGGCCCCTCCGACCCCTCCAGGGCCACCCGGACCTTCGGAGTCCTCCCATCTCAGGGGGAGGTGCCTGCGAAGCAGGTCGCGGGGCCCAAGCGACCACACGCCTGCAGCCCACCCTCCCTTCCGTGGGTCGGCCGCACCCAACTTCTCGTCGGGTCCGGTCTGGTGGATGGCCTGCACCGAGCAAGGGGGTTCGAATGGAACGAAGCGTCCGCAACACCGTCCTCTGGGCAGGCCTCCTGGCAGGCTGTACCCATCCGACTCTGAGCGACCTGGATGGAGTCTGCGAGCGGTCCTGGTCACCAGACCTGTCCCCCGAGGAGGAATGTGCGGCAGAGATGGTCGCACACCTTGGAATGGACCCCAACGACCCGGATGCCACCACGGCGGCAGAGGCGATGTGGGTGCTGGCCCGCGCGCCGATGCCTGACATTGACCGGGCTTGGGTGTACAACAGTGTGGCTCGAATCCGGCGCCTGAGTCACGGGGCTCCGGGTATCGACTCGATTGGCCGAGCCACGGTCCCGCTGAAGCAGAACACGTCGACAGCTGTGCGGTTCCTCGTCCACGAGGGCCTGCACACCGTGCTGGGCGACCACGACCTTCCCGAGCAGCAGTACGACACATCGGACAGCGGCGTGTACGGAACCACCGGAAAGGTCTGCGACGCCATCGCCAGGGGCATCGAGCTGAGCTGGCCCAGCCACTCGGACCTGGAATACGAGTACCGAAACCACTCCATCCAAGAGTACGACCGAGTGCGCAGGTAGGCACCCGGTACCGGGCTCCCATCTGCAAGAACGCAACGCCTCGCGCTCACCACGGCGGTCCGCTGCGCCCTGAAGAGGGAGGACGTCGAGCAACAAGGCCTTCTGAGTCCTCCCCCTCTCAGGGGGAGGTGCCTGCGAAGCAGGCGGAGGGGGCCCAAGCTACCGCACGCCCGCAGCCCACCCGCCCTTCCGAGGGTCGGCCGCCCCCAACATCTCGTCGGGTCCGGTCTGGTGGATGGCCTGCACCGAGCTGAAGAACGGCATCATCTTCGTCTGGTGGCCCCGCTCCTCCAGCGCCTCCACCGTGTCGACCGTGAAGCCTTCATCGAGGAACAGCAGCTCGGGCTGCCACTGGTGGTGGAAGCGGGGCACCGACACCGCTTCGGAGGGGTCCATGCCGAAGTCGATGATGTTCACGATGGTCTGGAGCGTGGACGTGATGATGAACGGGCCGCCGCTCGCGCCCACTACGATGCGCTGCTGGCCATCGGGGCTGATGAGCACCGTGGGGGTCATGCTCGACAGTGGCCGGGCTCCGGGTGCGACCGCGTTCGCTTCGCTGCCCACCAGGCCGTAGGCGTTGGGCACACCGGGACGGGCCACGAAGTCGTCCATCTCATTGTTGAGCACCAGACCCATGCCCGGGACCGTGACCCGGCTGCCGAAGCTGGTGTTGATGGTGCTGGTGAGGGCGACCGCCATGCCGTCGACGTCGAGGGTGGACAGGTGGAGGGTGCCGCCGTCGGTGCCGGGGTCGATGGGCATGCCGTAGTGGTCGGGCTCGAAGGTGCGGTCGGGGTCGAAGGCAGCGCGGACCGCTTCGATGCGCTCGGTAGACGTGAGCTGGGCCACGGGGACGGTGACGCGGTCGGGGTCGCCCATCACGCGCGCGCGGTCGGCGAAGGCGTGCTTGCTGGCTTCGGTGACCAGGTGCACGTAGGCGGAGCTGTTGTGGCCGAGGGCGGCGAGGTCGTGGGCTTCGAGCACACCGAGCATCTGAACGAGCACCACGCCACCGGAGCTGGGGGGCGGCATCGTGATGATGGTCCAGTCGCGGTAGGCCCCGACGATGGGTGCGCGGTCTTTGGGCTGGTAGGCGGCGAGGTCTTTGGCGGTGAGGATGCCGCCGGTGGCCTTGGATGCCTTGGCGATGGCCTTGGCCCCCTTGCCGGTGTGGAGGGCGTCGGCGCCATCGGTGGCGAGCTGCTTCAGGGTGTTCGCGAGGGCGCTGCGGGAGACGGTGTCGCCCTGGCGGGGGAGCTTCGTGACGTCGAAGAGCGCAGACGCGAGCGGCAAGCCGTCGGTGCCGAGGCCACCGAGAGCCTTGGCCAGGTGGTGCTCCACCTCGAAGCCGTCGGAGGCGAGCTGGATGGCGGGTGCCACTACGTCGGCCCACGCCAGCTTGCCGTGGCGCTTGTGGAGGGTCTCGAGGCCGCGGGCTTCGCCGGGAACCGCGTTGGCCAGACCACCGATGCGCGAGGGCTTCTCGCCTTCCGCCTCCACGTACATGTCGCGATGGGCCTTGGCGGGCGCCTCTTCGCGGAAGTCGAGGACCGACCGGGTGCCATCGGGCAGCACCACCACGGCGAAGCCTCCACCCCCGAGTCCCGAGCCTGCGGGCTGCACCACACCGGACGCGAGCGCCGTGGCCACCGCTGCATCGACGGCATTGCCCCCCGCGGCGAGGATGTTGCGACCGGCTTCACTGGCGAGCTGGTGGTCGGCGGCGACCATTCCGGTGCGACCGAGCTCCGGAGGAGGCGCCGCAGCCAGGGCGCCTACAGCGCCGGCAAGGGCCAGGAACGAGACGAGGGCACGAGAGATGGGGGTGCGCATGGGGCTCCACTCGAAGTGCCCCCTGCGTAGCCCGATTTCGGAGCCGGCTTCAGGGCGACAGCCATCCCATGGACCACGCCACCGCCACGAGGCCAGCACTCCCCGCCATCCACAGCAAGTGGCGAGGCAGGCCCCGCACCAGTGTGCCGGCGACGAGGTGTGGGCCGAGCCCGGCGACAGCAGCCCCCAAGCCCCACAAGGCAGGCGCCATCGGGTCGCGAATCGCCAACGCCCGGTCGAGCACGGCCCGTCCGGCCAGCGCCCCGCCATCCGACCCAAGCACCAGGCCGCTCACAGCACCAGACGCCCACATCAGCAAAGGAAACTCGGCCTCGTACTCGATGAGGTGGGCCTCCAGCAGGCTGGCGTGCTGTTCGGCCAGGCCGGCGGCCACCGCGATGAGCCCCACCACGCCCAGTGCAAACACCCGGAACAAGGGGACGGCGTCGACCCGCGCTCGGACGTCGAACCACAACACGGCCGTGGCCAGCGCCACCACGGGCAGCTGCGACAGGGGCATCCACGACGCCAGCCACACCATCGCACCCACGCCGAGAACCATCGGCGGACGGACCGTCTCCAGGCCATCGACTTTGGGGGGGAAGGCCACCACTGCGCCCACGACAGCGGTCCCCACCAGCAGAACCCAGGTCGACAGGCCCACAGTGCCCCAGCCATCGGTCACGAGGCCGGGCGTGCCGTCGATGAGCAGCCAGACGGATGGGTCGGCGACGCGAGACAAGAGCGCTCCCGCGGACGCTGCGACCACCCGACGTGCCCGGGCCGATGGGTCGGAGACTCCTTGAACAGCCAGGACCGCACCACCGAGCTCCCCCGCCACCAGGCCGAAGACGACAGGCGCCCATCGAGACGACTCCCGCCAGCCCGCCTGCGCAGCCGCCGCACCGAACAGCGCCCAGAGCCCGAGCCGCATCAGAGCACCGTCGAGCCCGGTGTAGACGTGCAGCGAGCCCGCATCCGACGGGACCACCACGCCCAGGTACATCGCCGTGCCCACCGCCGCCGCGACCACCGTGACCGTGGCCGGTAGGAGCGCCTTGCGGGATGCGCTGGCCCACGCGGCGGCCACCCACAGCAGCGCCATGGCTGTGACCTGGACCGCCAGCGCACTCACGCCGAGGGTGCCTTCCGGTCGGCGCGGTCGACGACCGGGTTTTCGAGCGAGCCAATTCCCTCGACCGACACCACCACGCGGTCACCCGCGACAAGGGGGCCCACACCAAAGGGGGTGCCGGTGGAAATGACATCGCCCGGCAGGAGCGTCATGACGTGGCTGACGAACGAGACGAGGGTGGGGACGTCGAAGATGAGGTCGGAGGTGTGACCGTCTTGGCGGAGTGTGCCGTTCACCCGACCCTGCACGGCCACGTTGGCGAAGTCGAGACCCACGGTCACCCACGGCCCGAGCGGACAGAAGGTGTCGAAGCCCTTGCCCCGCGCAAACGTGCCGTCGGTGCGCTGGAAGTCGCGGGCGGTGATGTCGTTGCAGACCGTGAACCCGAACACGTGCTGCAGCGCATCGGCCTTGGACACACGCGTGGCCTTCTTGCCGATGACGACCGCCAGCTCGGCTTCGTGGTCGACGCGGGTGGTGACCGGCGGGACCTCGATGGCCTGGCCGGGACCGATGACCGCTGTGGCCGGCTTCAAGAAGACCTTGGGCACCGGCGGGATGGCGCGCCCCATCTCGGCGGCATGGGCCCGGTAGTTGGTGCCGATGCCCACCACCTTGGAGGGGGTGACGGGCGCCAGCAGCTGCACATCGGCGAGCGGCACCGATGGCTTCTCCGTGGGCGTGAGCGGACCGGGGATGGGTCCGACAACAGGCACCAGGCGGGCATCGGGGGTGCCGAGCCCTTCGACGCGTCCCCACTGCACCACATCGGTGCCGGGGACGACAAACCGGGCGTAGTGGGTGGTCACGCGCCGAATTGGGTGGCGGCGATGGCCTGCTGCATGCGCTCGCCATCGCGAACGACGGCACCGAGCTGACCGACGGTCATGGAGGCCACACGCGCCCCGAGCTCAGCGGACTTGGCAGCGCCCCAGCCGTTGACATAGCCGAAGAGGAAGCCGGCGGCGTAGGCATCACCGGCGCCCGTGGTGTCGACCGCATCGACCGGGTACACGCCGGCTTCGACCCGCTCACCCTTGTGCACCACGACGGAGCCCTTGGAGCCGAGCTTCATCACCACTGTGTCCACGACTTCAGCCACCTTGGCGAGGGCTTCTTCGGGGTTGGTGGTGCCGGTGAGGGTGGTGGCTTCTTCTTCGTTCATGAAGACGATGTCGACGAACTCTTCGAGGGCGTGCCACATGCGGTCGCGGACGGTGGCGACGACGAAGGGGTCGGCGACGTCGAGGCTGACGGGAATCTGTTCCTGCACGCCGATGGCCATGGCCTCTTCGGCGCGGGTGGCCATGGGCTCTCCGAGCAGGAGGTAGCCGGTGATGTGCACGATGCGGCTGTTGCGGACGACGTCATCGAACTCGCCCAGGCCGTCCATCGTGACGGCGGCACCGAGGTCGGTGAGCATGGTGCGCTCGGCGTCGGTCTTCGAGACGATGGAGAGGCACTTGCCGGTGGACACGGAGCGGGTCCAGCGGAGCGCGTGCTGGCCGCAGGCTTCGTCCATGCGCTGGGCGAAGAGGTGGCCGAGCTGGTCGTCGCCCACCTGGCCGGCGTAGATGGCCGACGCGCCGAGGAAGCCGAGGCCGGCGATGGTGTTGCCGCACGACCCGCCCGACTGGATCTCCACGCCGTGCTTCTGGATCTCGCGGAAGATGGCCTGCCAGCGGTCGTGATCGACCGGGGTCATGTGACCGCGGTTGAAGCCGTGGGCCTTGAGGAAGTCGGTGTCGTCCATCAGGACGAGGGCATCGACGAGGGCGTTGCCGAGTCCGGCGACGTCGAACTTGCGGTCGGGCAGGCGGTCGTACACAGGGGCCTCCGGGGCAGGCGGCGAGGGCACCCGGGTAGCCCACCGGGTGCGGGCAGTCCACGGCATCCCCACCACTTCCGCGACAGGTAGAGTGGCCCCATGACCACCCCCTCCCCTCCCCCGCCGCGCCGCGGGCTGCGCTTCGCCATCGCGGTGGTGGTGAGCGTGGCTGCCCTGTCCTGGTTCGTGGCGGGTGTGGACTGGGCGCCACTGCTGGACACGCTGGCGGATGTGAAGCTGGGCTGGGTGCTGGTTGCCTGCGGCATCCTGGTGTTCGAGTTCGTGCTCCGCGCGCTGCGCTGGCGGGTGTTGCTGCGGCCCCTCGGCGTGGAAGCGCGTGTGTCCGACCTGTTCGCTGCCCAGGTGGTGGGGGCGGCGGCCAACACGTTGTTTCCGCTTCGTGCGGGAGAGCTGGCCAAGCCCCTGGTGGCGGCGGAGCGCACGGGGCGGTCGTTTGTCGAGATCGTGGCCACCACGGTGATGGAGCGGGTGTTCGACCTCTTCGGGATGGTGTCGGTCCTGGTGGCGATGGTGGTGGTGCTGCCCACAGTGGCCGATGGTCCGGAAGGCGAGCTGGTGCGCAACCTGAAGCTGTATGGCGGCGCTTTCGGTGGCATCGCGCTGCTGGCGCTGGGTGTGTTCTTCGTGTTGGCTTCAGGGGACGCCCGGGCGCGTCGGGTGTTCGGCACCATCCTGAAGCTGGGCCCACCGCCGGTGCGCCCGATGTTCATGGGGCTGTTCGACGGCTTCGTGAAGGGCCTGGGCAGCGCGCGGGATGTGGGTGCCTTGGCGCGTGCGGGGGGCCTGTCGGTGTGGATGTGGTTCAACGGAGCGCTGGCCATCTGGTGTCTGTTTCAGGCGTTCTCGATGGCCCTGCCCTTCGGCGCGGCGTGCTTCACGGCAGTGGCGATTGCGCTCACGGTGGCAATTCCGCAGGCGCCGGGCTTCCTGGGTGTGTTCCACAAGGCGATGGAAATGACGATGGTGTTGTGGGGTCAGACGGATGCGGCGGCCCAGGGCTTCGCCATCGTGTTCTGGGCGGTGAGCTTTGCGCCAGTGACGGCCATCGGGGTGGTGGCGATGTGGCGGGAGGGGTTGTCGCCGGCGCGGTTGAAGGGGCTGACGATTCGGCATGGGGTGGAGGGGGAGGAGTAGCGGGGGGGGGGGCAGCCCCTCGGGGTTGGGGCCTGGCAGGACCTGACGCGGTCGGCATGGATTCACAGGCAGGAAGACCCATGGGGGCCCCCTCCGACCGCTTCGCGGCCACCTCCCCCTGAAGGGGGAGGACATCGCCGTTCTCACAGTCCTCCCCCCTCGGGGGTCTCCTACCCGCACAAGTCGTGCGCTCTTCCGACAGAACACGGTGTCCTCGGTTGAGGTTGGCTCCGGGCTGACTGCTCGTGCATCAGCGGGGGACTCCGTCCCCCGAACACCCCCTGTTTTCCGGGGAGAACTCCGTCCTCCCCGGGCCCCTCCGGCCCGGGGACTACCCCG